>Ga0316204_10000317_pt1 | contig 196007 bp, 159 predicted proteins | sample 6monrhotite_MG_2_FD_205661 | JGI IMG/M metagenome (GOLD analysis project Ga0316204, IMG submission 205661) | Microbial mat bacterial communities from mineral coupon in-situ incubated in ocean water Damariscotta River, Maine, United States -... | ecosystem: Environmental > Aquatic > Marine >... | reverse complement strand
ACGCTGTCCAAATACTTCATGTGAGAGGTGCTGGGCAAGAGCATAAGTTGTGATGCTATACGCTTTGTAATTTTTCCAAAAAAAATCAGCGTATAGCTCTGGATATTTAGAATAAGAAATCATGAGGTGAAAACTCATTCAGGATAATAAAAGTAATTCTGAAAGGCGAATCATAAAATGTCTCACAATAATTACTCATTTTCGCCGTAGCGGTAATGTCGATAATTTAGAATCTCATCCAATACTTGAGAAAATATAAGAAGCTACAAAATCGAACTAATCAAATTAGCAAAGCCTCGCTTAACCCAATATCATTCCCCGCAAATTTATAGCTATGACACTAATTTGAGCAATTGCCAACCAGGAAATATTTACGGATAAGCAAGATAAGATTTAAGTCGCCGACTATCGCGGTTTAGTTGGTTTTGCGATTGTGAACGCACCGGAAAACAGTGGCTACACCAATATCTGTGCACGAACTTACCAAGAGTTGGATTTAACTCACAAAAAAAAGTGTCATAGATTATTTGAAACCGAAAAACCTGATTGTGTCACCCTTGCCGCTGCGAGGGTTGACTGTATTGGGCCAATAACGAATATCCTGCAGAGAGGAGGCTATGAAGTGGAACTATTGAAACTTCCCCCTTTAGCAAAGTGGGATTGAGGGGGATTTAATCTGTGCGCTGGGTTTAAATAATAACCATTGATAAAATGCACCAACAAGACTTGAATAAAATATTGTCCAGTTATTGAACATAATTAATGAATTTATGATAGATTTGCTATAGCTAGTGTTTTTGCTTCATTTAGCAATAAGGTCTTTGTGGAGAGGATATAAATAATTATGGATGAAGTCGACATTATTGAATCAATACAAGATATCTTTTATCGAAGTCGAGTCAAATGGAGGCTTCACTGTCAACAACGGATGTCAGAGAGGGGAATTAGCCGACAAGACGTCAAGGCTGTGATTAAAAGCGGAGAAGTAATATGTGAGTATACCGATGATAAACCATATCCAAGTTACTTAGTTATGGGAAAAACAGGATCTCGTATTATTCATGCTTTAATAGCTGTTGACCAGGTGGGTGGGTGCTGTTTTGTTGTTACGGTTTACGAACCAGATCTGGATCATTTTGACACAGACTTAAAAACTAGAATCAAAGGAAAATAACATGAATTCTAACTCATCTTGCCCCATTTGCGGTGGTACATTTAATTTGGGTACAACAACTTTTACCGTAGACTTTGGTAAAGGAGTATTTGTTGTACGTCATGTGCCGGCAGAAATCTGCAATCAATGCGGAGAAGCCTGGATTGATGATGATACCTCAGCGAAGTTGGAAGAAATGTTAGAAAACGCTAAACTACGAAATGCTGCGATTGAGGTTATTGATATGGCGGCGTAGGATTTTGTTTATAAGAAATTTCATAACTGTTAACGCAGCACAAGTCGGCTGGGGTAGCGTAGCGTGCCTCAGAAAGCTACATAAATACGTGTTGCAGGAACATGTATTTAACGCATTAAAAAATGTCATCGATTTTTTGTGAAACTGAAAAACCTAGATCATATCTTTCGTGCTACTAAAAAAGTTCACGGTATAGCGAATAACGAATTCCCCACAGAGAGACAATGAAAGTTAACCTCCCCCTTTTGCAAAGGGGGATTGAGGGGGATTTGTCGAAATCATAAGATATAGTTATTTAGCCAGGTGTTTTCTGAGCTACCTGGTCTCCTCTACACACTTGCAAAAATCGCAGGCATTTAAATGTGCTGGTCATACAACCGGCAATACAAAATTAAATATTTTTCAGTGATACCTACGAACCTCTAAGACCCAGATGATAACTACGGTCTAGAAAAGTCTCACGTCATACCTGCGCGCATTTAAAAAAATACATGAGGAAAAAACGAACCATTAAAACCAAACGATTGCCCTGGGAATTGACAAATAAAAGCGACCGTTTTTAGCTAATCAGAATATGGCAGAAAAGTGTGTTTAATTGATGAGTCTGGATGAAGACAAATACGGCGCGTTTCTTGATTACGAAGAAAACTAATAATTGCAGAACAGGCTCGTCAAGATTGGCTGAACAACTCTTGAGCGCCGAATGATTGCAAAGTGACAACAATCGAACGTAAAGTAATCGACACAGTCTCTTTTTGTCGAGTTTCTTGACACGCTACCAGGTAATGCATAGAATTATCAACTTCGTTCATGCAGTGAACATAGAATGCAATTAATCAATAATACATATGCTAATACTTAACCTAATAAATGTCTGAAGAAATTCGCTTTAAAATACTAAAAATTCTATCAGATAACCCAGACGTGAGTCAGCGTGAATTAGCTGAGCATATGGGGGTCAGTTTAGGTAAAGTTAATTTTTGTATAAAAGCGCTAAAAGATAAGGGCTTGGTGAAAGCCAGAAACTTTCAGAACAATCCAGATAAGCGGCGATATTTTTATGTGCTAACACCTAGTGGTGTTGAAGAAAAAGCGAAAGTAACAGCCCGTTTTCTTAAACGAAAAATGGCAGAGTATGAACTGTTGAAAACTGAGATTGCCGAGTTAAGAAGGGAAATATCTTCGACTGACAAAAGAAGTGACTAACTTGTTCAGGTGCTAACAATCAGGACAAAGATTGCTTTTAATGTGAGCTTTTAGTGATTAATTTCGCGCAAGAAAAGAAGGCTAATCTTGATGAAGATATGCATAGTAATTTGATTACATGCATAAATCATAAAGCCAGGTAATTTTGAATTCAGGATTTTAAATTATCTGATTGTAAAGAGAGATTGTCGATTATCGTCTTATGCTGCGAGTAATAAAGTTTACCGAACCAGTGAAAATAGTGTAGTTAAAAGTAAATGAAAAATAAGCCAGCGCATTTAAAAATAACTCAACTATTAAAAAGTCTTTTTAATAGTGATTTGTTGGCCATATATATTTTTGGCTCATCAATAACCGAGTATGAAAGACAAACATGCGACATCGACATTGCAATAATGTGCAAAACTAAAGTCGGTAAATTAAGACTATGGGAAGTTACCCAAGAAATTGCCATTGCACTTAAAAGAGACATAGATTTGCTTGACTTGAAAAGCTCATCAACCGTTATGCAAATGCAAGTTGTAGCAAATGGTAAACGAATCTATTGTGCCGATGACATGTTTTGCGAAAAATTTGAGGACTTTGTGTTTTCATCTTATGCATTATTGAATGAAGAACGAAATGGTATACTCGAGGACATTAAATCCAGAGGTAATATCTATGGTTGATGACGTATTAGTCAGCAAAGCCAGAAGTATAGAGCGCTGCTTACAAAGAATTAATGAAGACTATTGTGGCTATGAAAATGAAATTGACACTAACTTCACTCGCAGAGATGCAATTATTTTAAATTTGCAAAGAGCTTGTGAAGCTTCAATCGATGCCGCGATGAGAGTTGTACGCTTAAATAAACTTGGCGTACCCGAAGAAAGCAGAGCGGCTTTCGAGTTATTGGAAGAAAATGGCATCATTCCAGTAGATTTAAGTAAACAATTAAAGAAAATGGTTGGGTTCCGTAATATCGCAATTCATGATTATCAAAAAATAGACACAGAAATTTTGAAATCTATTTTAGATAATCATTTGAATGAATTTAGAGAATTTGTGAAAGTTTTGTTGAGTTTTGAAGATTTAGTAGAACGTAGAAAATAAACGCTGGAGACAATGATGCCGGTAATATCAATGTTTTATGGCATAATAATTAAGTTGTTTGAAAAAAACTAAACAAAGGGCTGTTCCGTAGGTTGGGTTAGCGTAACCTAACAAGCTAACCAGGGTTAGACAGAAATTCAAATGATTGTCACACAAATTAATATTTGCCAGAGCAAATTGTAGAATCAAAAAATGAAATTTCTCGATGATCTTGATAACGACATAAAACAAGCATTGCTCGCGCAGCTACGAAATTTATGGACACATACATCAACAGCAATCGAAGGAAATACATTAACACTCGGTGAAACAGCTTTTGTCATTGAAGAAGGCTTGACAGTAGCGGGTAAGCCGCTAAAAGATCATGAAGAAGTTGTAGGTCACGCAAAAGCAATCGATTTAAACTATGAGCTGGTAAAGTGTTCAGAAGAAGTTGAAGAACAAGATTTATTCAAGTTGCATAAAGCAATTCAAACAGAACGAATTGCTGATATTTACAAACCTGTTGGCGCATGGAAAGTCGAAGCTAACGGAACGTATGCAGTTAGCGAATCTGAGCAACAAGTGTTTCTTGAATATGCCAGGCCAGCGGATGTGCCGCAGCTAATGGCAAAATGGCTAACACGCTTTAATGAGTTATGTTCCAGCATTTGTGATAAGAAAGAAGCGATATCAGTATATACAGAGTTGCATGTGTCGTTTGTACGCATTCATCCATTTTTTAACGGCAACGGACGACTAGCACGATTATTAGCAAACTTACCTGTTTTGAAATCAGGTTTGCCGCCAATCGTCATTGAAAAAGAAAAACGACAACAATATATTCGAATACTTTCTGCTTATGAGTTAGTAGTTGGTCAGCCGAAATTGAATGATGAATTATTGCCAGAGCATGAATATCTTGAAGAGTTTAAAAGGCTTTGTTTCGAAGGTTGGGAGCAATCTTTTCAGTTGATCAATGAAGCGAAGAAGACTATGTTAAATAGTAGATGAGCTTTTGATTGGAATAATTATTTATATTTGAATTCTATAAAACTGCACAAACGCCACGCGGCTGTTTTTGAATTGTTTTTCTATCCTGATATATTTTATTTGATTGATGAAGTCAGTTGGGGTGAAATTTTCACATCTCTAAGAGTTAAGGTGCGTGAGTGTGCAGTGTAGCATTATTGATTGTATGCTATCGCAGACTCATGAAATATTAGAAGCTGGATGAATGAGGTCGTAACCATTTGATGTGATATGCGGGAAGCGAGTCGAACAGTATTTGGACTATTTTAATTTTGTAGAAGCTATGGTTGTTAATGTTGAAGGTTGGAGTCCAAATATGGTCTTAATTGAAGTCATATGAGATTAAGTATTACGCTCACTATGTTTGCTAGTTTAAATGTTTTACTCGGATTTGCGGGTCAATGGTACATTGTTACCGTTGTTGGTATATCGACTGATACTGACGCTCTTTTTGCGGGAATGGTTATTCCGATGCTATTTTATGCTGTCATTACTGGGTCGTTGACACATGTTTTGGTTCCATTGCTAACTACTGTTGATGAAAAGAATTTTAAGCAAAATGCTTGGGATTTTTTTCATGGGGTAGGTGGGCTTTTTTTGCTTGTGGCGTTATTGTTTTTTTTTACGGCGAAATATTGGGTTCCAATTCTAGTACCTGGATTTGATAAGCATGCTGTTGAGCTTACTGTGGACTTGGTTCAAATTCAAGTCATTGGTATGGTTTTTACCTCCCTTACTTCAGTCCTGTGGGCCGTTAACCATGCGCTTAAACGCTTTGTGTGGGTAGAGCTTAGTGCTATGTGCTCCAATATTATTGGTTTAATTGTATTATATTATGGGCTGAGTGCTTTTGGAATTGCGGGGGCTGCATGGGCATTTGTTATTAAGCCAGTTTTTCAAACGCTATTTTTACTTCCTGTCTTAGGTAGCTATAAAAGATTTAATTGGCGCTCAAATTCTTTTAGCATCGCATGGCAACGATTAAAGCCTCTATTGTTAGGAGCAAGTTATTATAAAAGCGATATTATTCTTGATCGGTTTTTGCTGTCATTTGCAGCGAGTGGCTCGATTACATTATTTCACATGACTCAGCAGATATATAGTGCGGGAAATACTATTGTAAGTAGGGCAATGTTGACGCCTATAATTCCAGAGTTAGCGAGAAATGCAGCAGCTAATGAATGGCATTTATATAGACGGTTATTTTTAAATAGGCTTTATTTGATAAGTTTGATATCTGTATTTTGTTATTTGTTTATATTTTTTGCTGGTAAATGGGGATTATCATTGGTTTTTGAGTATAGCAGTTTTGACAAGGAGTCTATAAACCTTCTGTGGTGGATGCTTGTTGTACTAGGAGGGTTGTGGTTTGGTGGATTGACTGGGCAGTTATTATCATCTAGTTTTTATGCTGCAGGTGAGACAATAATTCCAACAATAATCGGGGTGCTGGGGTTTACCGTAGGCATTGTTATAAAAATATCTGCTTTTTATTTAGGTGGTATTGAAGGTTTGGGGATAGGGATTAGTATTTACTATATGATAAATGCAACATTGTTGTTGTTGTTTATAATGATTTTTACGCACAAAAAAATAAATCAAACTAATTAAATGTTAGGAAATGTATGAATTGCGAATTACCTAGTAGTGTAGAAATGGAGGATGTATCTTGTCCAAATGGGTGTTTGGAAGATGATAAAATTTTGTTCTCTAGCTGCGATCGATTACATGGTCTTCCTGGGGAGTTCAATATTGTTCGCTGTACAGTGTGTGGTTTGATGCGTACAAATCCAAGGCCTACCCAGGAAACGATTGGTTACTATTATCCAGTAGATTATGGGCCTTTTCAAAGTACCGTACTAAAAGAGTTTGTTAAGGAAAAGCAAGCTCCATCTAAATTGAAAAGAAGAGCTAGTAATTTTTTCAAATATAAAGTAGATGTGACTCCAGTTTTAAAGCCTGGTCGAATGCTGGAAATTGGTTGTGCGTCGGGGAAGTTTCTGCATCGAATGGAGCAACGAGGATGGGTAGTGGAAGGAATAGAGTACTCGCCTGATGCAGCAAAGAATGCTAAAGCATTAGGGTACTCTGTTCATGTAGGCCCGGTTGAAACAGCACCTGAGCCGGAGTTGAAGTATGATTTATTCGTGGGTTGGATGGTGCTTGAACATCTGCATGAACCATTGAAAGTGCTCAATAAGTTATACAGATGGGCTAACCCTGATGCTTATTTGGTGCTTTCGGTTCCAAATGCAGCATCAAAGGAATTTCTCATTTTTAACAAAGCTTGGTATGCATTACAGTTACCAACTCATCTATATCACTTTACGCCAGACTCATTGACTTTACTGCTTGAAAATAGTGGCTGGGAGGTTGTTCAGATTTCTCACCAGCGTGTGCTTTCGAATTTATTTCCTAGTATTGGCTATAAGCTTGAAGATTTGGGAATAGCTAAGAGATTGTCAAAAAGGCTCATAGAATTTAATAAGAATCCAGGTAGAATGAATCAACTATTATACCCTCTTGCTTTTTTGTTTGCGAAACTTGGGCAAACTGGCCGTATGACTATTTGGGCTAAACGTATAGATAACTAGAGTTTCGATGTTTCCTTTAGTCACAAATGCATTTCAATTGTTCTTAACTTTCGGAAATTAAATTATTATTCTGACTTTGTGTGATTGTTAGTTATATATTGAGTATCCTAGAAGATATTTAAAAAATGATATGGTTAATTTATATGTGTATTATTTCAATTATAAAAACGAAATATGTTATTTGTAAAAAAGCGTGTTTTGGAAAGTATTATGATTAAAGTTGCTGCATTGACTTCGGGGAAGAATGTCCCCTCTGCTCGTTTTAGGGTTCGACAACATATAAGTTCATTAAATTCTTACAACGTTGATGTTAAAGAATTTATTCCAGCGATTAATAAAAATAAAGGATTGTCATATTGCCCTAAGAATATTATTTTGCGAAATTTAATGTTATTGCCCTTTCAAGTGTCGAAGATTATAACGCGCCTTCCGGGAGTACTCGGAAGTTGGAAAAGCGATGTAACTTGGTTGCAGCGTGAATTGCTGCCTAAATATTTAACCCTAGAACCCTTGCTAAAATCTCCTTTGGTATTTGATGTCGATGATGCTATTTGGTTGAACAGTGATGAGCAAGCACGATTAGTAAAAAGTATTGCTCGAAGATCGTCGGTAATTTTGGCTGGTAATTCATATTTGGCCAATTGGCTTTCCCAGTATAATTCAAATATTCACATAATTCCTACAGCGGTAGATGTTCAGAAATTTCCCGTGATTGATAAATTGCATTTTACTCAAGCACAATATTTTCAAATAGGGTGGATTGGCACTTCATCTAACTTGAAATATCTTGAAGCAATAGAGAAATCATTGGCTGTTTTTATGAAGAAATATAACAATGTTAAATTGCTTGTAATGGCAGATAAGCCGCCAAAACTACATCATTTATCATCTGACAATGTTGAGTTTATCAAGTGGTCTAGAGATTCTGAAAAAAAGTTTTTCAAGCTTATTCACGTAGGCCTGATGCCTTTGCAAGATACCCAGTGGGCTAAAGGAAAGTGTAGTTTTAAAATGCTTCAGTATATGGCTGCCGGTCTTCCTGTTATAGCTTCTCCTGTCGGTATGAATAAAGATGTATTGCAAAAAAATATTATCGGTTTTGAAGCGGAAATAACCGATGATTGGAATGAATATATTGAGGCGCTTTATCTTGATCCTGAATTGGCATTTAGCTATGGAGTTAATGGTCGAAATGTTGTTGAGTTGAATTATAGTGTGGATATCGTATCGTCTATGATTGCTGGTGTTTTTAAAAGCTTAGCATGATTTTTCAGTGAAGGGTGGTATTTTAATGAATAATATGGAGGCTGAGTGAACTTGAAAAAAATACGGCGAATAACTTTTGTTATATCTTCGCTATCGTCTGGTGGAGCTGAAAGAGTTATGTCGATAATGGCCAATTTTTGGGCGCAGAAAGGGTGGAGTGTCACTCTAATTACACTTAGTAGTGAAGAGTCTGATTTTTATGAAATTCATCGAGATGTTAATCGGATTGCAATGGGGTTAGATGGTAAATCAGACACTACTTTATTAGCAATTAGGAATAACTTTCATAGGATTAAAGTGTTACGAAGTGAAATTATACTCTCAAAACCTGATGTAGTAATAAGCTTTTTGGATAAGACGAATATTCTTACGATTCTTTCAACATTCGGATTGGGTATAAAAGTTATTGCCTCAGAAAGAACAGATCCACGTTGCCGTGATATTGGAGTGGTTTGGACGACGTTGCGTAATACAACTTATAGATGGGCGGATATGTTGGTCGCACAAACTTCGGATGTGGGTGAGTGGCTCAAAAAAATTGTTTCAAAAGATACTGTGAGGATTATACCTAATCCTGTGGTTGAGGTCTGTGAGAGTAGTTATGTAGATGATCAACCATTAAGTAAATTTGCGGGCCAATCTGAATGTATGTATACAATAGTTGCCATGGGTAGGTTGGGAAAGGAAAAAGGCTTTGACTTATTATTAAAGGCATTTTCCAATATAGTAGATCAATTTCATGGGTGGAAGTTAGTTATATATGGCGAGGGTACGGAGCGGAATGCGTTGGTACAGTTGGCGAATGAGTTAGGGATAGCTAAGCGAGTTTTTTTTCCTGGCCGAGTGGTTGACTCATATGCCGCATTACGTAAGGCCGATATATTTGTAATGTCGTCGCGTTATGAAGGTTTCCCAAATGTTTTATTGGAGGCTATGGCTTGTGGGTTACCTGTTGTTAGTTTTGATTGTCGTAGTGGTCCAGGTCAAATAATTAGGGATGGTTTGGATGGAGTGCTTGTTCCTGCTGAAGACATTGGAGCATTGGCTAATGCCATGAGTTGCTTGATTCGTGACGAAGGAAAGCGTGAAAAGATTGCTTCTCGGGCGCCAGACGTATTGGAACGTTTTAGTCTAAGTAAGGTTATAGGGATGTGGGAGTTTGAAATTAATCAAGTGTTGGAGGCAAAACATTGAGCCAGCACGTTAGAGAAGTGGCAAGGGTTTGGGGGCTGATTATATATTATGTATATCACTGATGAGCAAGTGCCAGATGGTGTTCCTGATTTATCTTGCACGCTTTATGAGCCATTTTCAGACTATTCTCAAATTCCGATATTGTAAGTTAGATAATGCATGGAAGAGTAGGGGCAATTTCTGAGTCAATACGTAAGATACTTAGGGCTATAAATAGTTAGTTTCTCATTGAAAAAAACCAGAAGTACTAGTTCTAACTTGCAAAGAGCCTGCAACAGTTTTGTCTGATAGTAATCAATGGGGAGATGTCCAGAAGTGATACACAGTGCGATGTATTTAGATTTCTGCACTTATCTTCCTGATGATATCTTGACTAAAGCGGATAGAGCAAGTGTGGCTGTTAGTTTGGAAACAAGTGCACCTCTTTTAGACTATCGGGTCGCGGGATTTGCGTGGAAAATCCCATTTTCGATGCATATTGCTGATGGCGGGGGGAAATATATTCTGCGTCGGATACTTGAGCAATATGTACCAAAGCAATTAATAGATCGACCAAAGATGGGGTTTAGAGTTCCTGTTCATTTATGGATAAGAGGACCACTGCGTGATTGGGCTGAAGAATTATTAAATGAAAAGCGTTTATACGAAGAAGGTTTTTTTGATCCTAAGCCTATTCGAAATAGATGGGAGGAGCATCTTGTGGGAACTCATAATTGGGGAGATTATCTTTGGGACGTGCTCATGTTTCAAGCATGGTTAGAAGTGCAATAGCAGAATCAAGTTGATTGAAGGGAAGTGAGTAATTAATAAAATTGAAGAAAATAACCAGCATGTAGCTTTGTTCTTACCATCTTTACATAATGGCGGTGCTGAAAGGGTGATGTTAGAGCTTGCTCGTGGGATTTCCGAGAGGGGGATTTATGTTGATATGGTACTTGCAAAAGCAGAAGGCGCTTTTTTAAAAGAGCTGCCGAAAGGTGTTAGAGTTATCGATTTGAATTCAAAACGAGTATTAACGAGCCTTCCTAAGCTAGTACGCTACCTTCGTAGGGAGAAACCAAATGTTATGCTTTCAACTCTGAGTCATGCAAATATTATTGCTGTCTGGGCTAAGATGCTTTCTCGTGTTGATACGCGGGTTATAATTCGGGAGGCAAGTACAGTCTCTCTTAATTTAAAGCACCAGTCTAGATTGAAGGCAATATTTATTAAGTTATTTATACAGTGCTTCTATCCGCAAGCAGATGCAGTTGTTGCTGTATCCAAAGGTGTAGCTGAAGATTTAACTCGAATGTTTTTAGGATTACGAGAACATGTGGAAGTAGTATATAACCCTGTAAACATGGCATCAATTATAAAAAGTTCCAAAGAAAGCCTGAATCATAAGTGGTTTAATGATACTTCACCTCCAGTAATTTTAGCGGTTGGCCGCTTAACAACGGCAAAGGATTATCCCACCTTAATAAGAGCTTTCTCAATAGTATTACAAAATTGCGACGCTCGTTTACTGATACTGGGAGAAGGGGAAGAGCGACAAGAACTTCAAAAACTAATTGTAAATTTAGGTATAGAGGATAAAGTCGAATTACTTGGATTTGTTCAAAACCCTTATCCATATATGAAACAGTGTTCATTATATGTTTTATCATCAATTCGTGAAGGCCTTCCGAATGTATTAATACAAGCTTTAGCTTTGGGGGCATCTGTTGTTTCTACTGACTGCCCTAGTGGTCCATCGGAAATTCTACGTAATGGGAAGGTTGGTCAGTTAGTTCCTCCTGAGGATATAAATACATTGGCTGTAGCCATTTCTAAATTGCTTACAATGCAAGATAAACCAGATTTTTCCGATGAGATAATTGAACGTTTTGAATCCGCAAAAATCGTTGATAGTTACCTTAAACTGTTTTTTCTAAGTAAATGAATATAAACATTAGTGGGTGGGAGGGATTAACTGTTTCACTAGTGCTCGCTGTGCTATTAATTGGCTTTTTATCGTTTTGGACTTTGAAGCGTGTGATTCCCCCTCATTGGTTGTTGCTATCTTTAATAATTAAACTTGGCATCCCATTTGTGTACTTTACAGTTCCTGTTGGTAATGCGTGGTTTCTCTTGGATGATATAACTTACTATAATCAAGGCGTAGAGCTTCTTAATGCCGGGTATAATCCATTTACAATATTTTTCAATGAAGCAGGAATGGCTACTCTGTTTAGGTTGAGTGGTGGGACGCATATCTTATATGGGTGGCTCAATCTTTTTTCTATGTTTATTTTAGGACCATACTATTATTCTCCCGTTTTTTTTAATATTTTTCTGACCTGTATATCTGGCTACTTTATTTATAAAATTTCAATTTTCTGTGGTTTTGAAAGAAGGTATTCAAGTGCTCTAGTATGTTTCTTTATTTTACATTGGGATGTGTTGGTGTGGTCTTCTTTCCTTAACTTGAAAGATGTTGTTGTTTTGACGATGACAGTTATATTGTTTTACGCTCTTGTGCTTGTGCAAATTCGCTTGAACTTTACAGCTTTAATAACAGTTGCTGTTGTTTTATTTGCATTCTTATGGATCCGGTTTTATGTTCCAATTATGGTGTTGCTTGCTTTTGGTTTGTATTACTTGTTTGTGTTAAATGGCATTTTTCGTGTCAAGTTGGGGCAGTTGATTGTTATATTGATTATCGGAGCATTAATATTTTTTGAGTTAGGGGTAAATAAAATTGGAATATATTTTTCGATGTTAGACGTATCTCCATCGACTATTGTTACCGGAGCAATCCGAATGATATTAACTCCGCAGCCATGGTCAATAGATCCAAAATATTCTTTTTTACTCATACCATCAATTTTCCATTTGTTTTTTATCGTTCCAATGCTTGTTGGCGGGTGCGTGCTTTGGGTCAGATCTAAGAAGGCGAGGTTTTTTATAATTTATTTTTTGATTAGTATTCTATTGTATGCGTCGTTTGATGAGTTGCAAGGGCCAAGGCATAGAGTTCAATTACTTATGGTCATTGTTTGGATGCAATTTCATTTTATTTGGGAATTTTTGAAATTAGTTGTAGAAAAAAAAATTCCTCGTTTAGGGGGGTAATTGAAGGGTTATGAATATCAGAAAATGATTAAAACATTACATATAATTACCGGTCTTCACACCGGTGGTGCAGAAATGATGCTATATAAGCTATTATGCGCTATTGATAGAGAGCAGTTTGACCCCGTTGTTATTTCTCTAATGGATAAAGGGACGATTGGATTGCGCATTGAAGAGTTAGGTATTCCAGTTTGCGTTGTGAAATTAAATCGTGGAATACCTACTCCGTCAGGCTTTTTGGGGTTGTTGAAGCTTATAAAAATGTGCGACCCAGATCTCATTCAAAGCTGGATGTACCATGCGAATTTGGCTGCAATTTTAGCATTGAGTGTGATTAGAAATAGAGTTCCTGTAATATGGAATATACGTCACTCGCTACATGAGCTAGATAAGGAGCGATTACTGACACGTCTCGTGATTAGAATGAATTCTCTACTTTCAGGGAAGCCTGCTGCGATTGTATACAATAGCGAGACTAGTATTAAGCAGCATAGGGAGTTTGGATTTCAAGCATTGCATGACGTTGTTATTCCAAATGGATTTGACACGATGCAGTTTAAACCAAATAAAAGCGCTCGTAGGCAGTTTAGGATGGAATTAGGTTTGGAGGAAGCGATATTAATAGGGCATGTAGCACGTTATCATCCAATGAAGGATCATGAATGTTTTTTACGCGCAGCTGCTCTTTTAAGCTGTACTGTGCCAGAGGCTAGGTTTGTAATGGCTGGGCGAGAAGTTGACTCGAAAAATGTCAAACTGATTTGTTTGATCGAAAAGTTGAATTTGAGAGGCCGAGTGTTTTTGCTGGGTGAGCGCGACGATGTATCAAATCTGACGGCTGCACTCGATATTTCAACGTCATCTTCAGCCTGGGGTGAAGCTTTTCCTAATGTATTAGGCGAAGCAATGGCATGTGGAGTTCCATGTGTTGCTACAAATGTTGGCGACTCTGAACGTATTGTGGCTGAAACAGGAAAGATAGTACCAATTAGGGATCCTGAGGCGATAGCTCAGGCTTGGTTAGATATTCTTGAATTAGGATATGAAAATAAACAGGAGTTAGGTCGTTTAGCAAGAGAGAGGACTGAAAAACTCTTTAGTTTGGATGCAGTGGTGGAGCAATATCAGCAGTTGTATTTGGAAGTGGTTTACTAGCTAACGATTTGCTTTGTATCTGAGATAGCTGGAACTGATGGGTGGTATGCGAAACGGTTATGTCAAATTTAAAACAGAATAAGAATAAAAAGAAAAAACTATTATTTATTTGTAATCGTGCAAGTTATTTTAACATGCATTGGCGTTACAGAGCTCTGAATGCAATTAAAGCTGGCTATGATGTCTATGTCGCAGTTCCTGAATTACCAACTAGAGAAGATGCTGAAGAATTGAAGTGGGTTGAATTCAATTTGGACAGGCGTAGCCGTAATCCTCTTACCGAGCTTTTCTCAGGATACGCATTACTAAATACGATAAGAAAAATAAAACCTGATTTGATTCATTCGATTACGATTAAACCTAATCTTTATTCAGGATTCATAAGTAGGTTTATAGGAGACATTCCAGTTGTGATGAGTGTGACTGGTCTGGGCTATTTGTTTATTGATCAATCTTTTTCAACATCGGTAATTAGGGAGCTTGCAAAGATGGCATATCGATGGATAGGTAAAAGTGACAATGTAACCTTGTTGTTTGAAAATTGGGATGATAGGAAATTGTTCTTAGATTCGGGGATCGGTAATGAAAAGCGCTGTATAAGAATTCCTGGAGCTGGTATTGATCTCACTGAATATTATCCTTCACCTGAACTAGATGGTATTCCTGTCGTAATGTTACCCTCAAGAATGCTTTGGGATAAAGGGGTAATGGAATTTGTTGAAGCTGCAAAAATACTTAAGGATAAAGGAGTGAAAGCTAAATTTGTATTAGTGGGTGATACAGATCAAGGGAATCCTAAAGCAGTTCCGTCCACAAGTTTAAAATGCTGGGCTGATGAAGGGTATGTGGAATGGTGGGGGTTTCAAGAAAATATGGTAAATATTTTTTCTAAATCAAATATTGTTTGTCTTCCCTCATACAGAGAAGGTCTCCCTAGAGCACTCATAGAAGCTGCTGCGTGTGCGAGGGCAATAGTTACTACTGATGTTCCAGGCTGTAGAGAAATTGTTAAACATGGCAAAAATGGATTGCTGGTGCCTGCCAAAGATTCTACGTCTCTGGCTACAGCTTTAGAAAAGTTGATAAATGAACAGGGGATGCGCGAGAAGATGGGGTGTATGGGCCGGGAATTTGCTCTTAGAGAGTATTCTCAAGAACGTGTGTTATCAATGACTTTGAAAATTTACGACGCAATTTTATGTAGGGTACCGAATATTTAACTCCAGATTTAATCAGATAATATCTGACATATATGGACACCCCCTCTAGGTCAAGAATTTTTATGTTTTAGTTTACATTTTTTAGCTGCTAAACCCTATATTCAAGACAAGTTGGCCCATCACATGCGAAGTTGTGATGTGGCTACACTAACCCGAACACTCGATTTCATATAAGCTGTTAATAAAAATCGAGGAGTAGTCAGTGAGTAAACGCGAGAAACAAGAATATAGCAAAGAGTTCAGAGAAAGTGCGATCAATTTAGTGATCAGCTCAGAGAAATCAACCGCTCAGATAGCAAAAGATCTTGGAATAAAAAGCCACCACACTTTATAGCTGGGTGAACAAAGAAAAGTCAGAAAACCCGCAAGGTGGATGAACCAACAATGAACAGCTCTTTGATGAACTGAAACGACTGAAAAAGGAATTAGCTGAAGTTAAGGAGCAACGAGATATATTAAAAAAGGCAACGGCGTACTTCGCGAAGGAAAGCAAGTGAACTACGCCTGGATAAAGCATCAAAAAGCGTTCAAGACAAAAACCATGTGCCTGATGCTTGAGGTTTCAACGACAGCATATTACGACTGGTGCAAGCACTCTAAATCAGCAAGAGCAAAGACAAATGAAACTCTAAGTAATTTCCTTTGAAGATCAGCGAAAGAGCTGTGGGGCTCGTGTCATTAAGAAGGAATTATTACGACAAGGCTATCAGGTTAGTCGTTGACGAATTGGGCTACTCATGAAGCAATCTGGGCTATTTTGTAAAACGAAGAAGAAGTTTAAAGCAACAACGAACTCAAAGCACAATAATCCCGTGGCGCCCAATATCCTGAAGCGTGAATTCACTGTAGAAAAACCAAACCTGGTTTGAGTTGGAGATATAACATACATATGGACGGCGGAAGGCTGGTTATATTTAGCCACTGCTATTTATTTTCTCGTCGAATCGTTGGCTGGTCGATGAGTAATAGAATGACAGTTGATTTGGTTAATGACGCTTTTTTAGCTGCAATTTGGCTGAGAAAGCCGAGTAAAGGTTTGCTATGGCAAACTGACCGAGGTTCTCAGTATGCTTTAAAAAGTCATCGAAAATTGCTCAAGGAGCATGGTGTTATACAAAGTATGAGCCGTAAGGGAAATTGCTGGAACAATGCAGTCGCAGAAAGTTTCTTTCATACACTAAAAACTGGCTTAACAAATCATAAGCAGTATCAAACGCGTGAAGAAGCACAGCAGGATATTTTCGAATGTGTTGAAGTATTTTATAATCGAAAACGACTTCATTCTACGAATGATTATTGGTCACCTGTAGATTATGAAGAGATGTAAAAAGTTGTGTAATCGTTTGTCCGGTAAAGTGTTGACAGATCAATATTGGGTGTCCCGGTATATACTAACGACTCACTGTTGATGCTGAAGTATCAAGCTCTTCTTCTATTTTACACATTGAAAATAATGCTTCTTTCAATGCGGAAATCTGATATCTTTGACTTTCGGTCAGCTGGGTATATGACATTTATTTGTCTTCTTCTTTTTTTATTTGCGCTATTAGGATACTCTGGCTGACCGTCCTTTTTCAATGATTGATGATTGATGATTGAGGAGTGTTGCAGTTGGATTTGGAATTCAGGGCAACAAACAACACGGCTCGCGCCGTCTATTTGATAGGGATCTATTGATGAAATTTAAAGAAATTATAAAGCTATTGGTTCCAAATGTTTTTATGGAGCGTTATAGGAGTCGATATAACCGAGAAGGTATCAGCAAATTTAAGTTCAACTTTGATGAAGCTTCTGATGTTAAGAAGGACATACAAGAAAAATATAGCCATAACAGCGATTTGCTTGAATTTTTTACCACTAATAAAGAGTTTATTGTTCACAAGTGGCACCACTATATTCCGCTATACGATCGTTATTTCTCTTCTTTTCGAGAGCGAAAGATAAGATTCCTTGAGATTGGCGTAAGTAAAGGCGGCAGTCTTCAGATGTGGAGGAAATACTTTGGCGATGATGCCATTATTTTCGGGATTGACATTAATCCTGATTGCGAAAAATTTAATGGCCTGGCTGGGCAAGTGAGAATAGGTTCTCAAACTGACGAGATTTTTTTGGAATCGGTAGTCAAGGAGATGGGTGGCGTAGATATAATTTTGGACGATGGCAGTCATCATATGGAACATATTCCTGCTACATTAAAATTTCTATTTCCGCATTTGAGCCATGGCGGAATATATATGATAGAAGATTTACATACCGCTTACTGGAAAAACTTCGGTGGGGGGTATCGATCCAAGATAAATTTCTTCCGATTTTTAATGGATTTGGTGGACGATATTCACCACTGGTATCATACAAAAGGATTGAAGCATGCTGTCATCAGCAAAGACTGCTCTGGCATTCATATCCACGACTCCATTGTGGTCCTTGAGAAAAACAAGGTTCACGAACCTGTTCATTCTCGAAATGGTTGAATTATCGGATGATGTAGAGCCGAGGCCTTAGATATTACAGCTTAAATCGTTCGTAAATGAGATGAGCAGATGTAGATTGTAAGGCCTATCCCTTATACTTCTTCCAATATACATCAACAAATATATAGGACACCCTTAAAATTGACACTGCCTCTATAGTGATTCTATCAACCTAAATTAATCAGTTAGAAATTAAAGTATAATAGTAACCCACTGATAAAATGGATGATTATCATCTAATAAATAGGATGTTAATCTCGGGCATTAAACCAAATCGAGAGAAAGCGCGGATGCTCGCAAAAAGGGAAGTTGGTGTTTTGGTGCATGATTCTGTTCTACTCGAAGGCATCAATTTTACGCTGCCTGAGGTGAATACCTTGCTTGAAAAGGAATAAGTAGGACACCCAAATATTTGACATATAATTTCACCGCGCTTAAAATTACTCAAATAGAAACCACAACAAATGGAACCTCGAATGACCAGCATAGATTCATTAATCTCGGGCATTAAACCAAATCGAGAGAAAGCGCTGATGTTTGCAAAAAGGGAAGTTGGTGTATTGGTGCAAAGAATATAAAGGACACCCAGTGAATAATATATAGGACACCCCTGAATAATATATAGGACACCCATATACTTGACATAGCTATCAATCACTTCTAAAATTTACATAATTAACAAACCAAAACAAATGGAACCTCGAATGACCAGCATAGATTCACTAATCTCGGGCATTAAACCAAATCCTGAGAAAGCCCTGATGCTTGCAAAAAGGGAAGTTGGTGTCTTAGTGCATGATTCAGTTCTACTTGAAGGGATCAATTTTACGTTACCTGAGGTGAATACCTTGCTCGAAGGGATTACCGTCGGCGGCCATAAGCTAAGTGATCAACAGATTGCCGTTAACCAAGGTAATGCTTGGCGTTATTTGTTTTCTAAAGTGAAAAATGGCGAATTTGGTCTTTCTGTGGAGTTTGTGTGTGCACTACATGCTTTGGCTGGCAAGGAGGAAGCACTTGAGTGGGGGCAATTTCGATCTGGTATGGTGACGATTGCGGGTTCGGAATATTTGCCACCTAAAGTAATTGAATTACCGACTAAGTTTAATGAGATGGTTATATCGGCAAATAACATTGACGATGTGTATGATAAGGCAATCCATGTATTTTTAACGATGGCTCGCAATCAGTTTTTTTATGATGTAAACAAGCGAATGGGGCGATTGATGATGAATGGTATTTTATTGAGTGCTGGTTATCCTGCGTTAAATCTGTCAGCAAAACGTAAACTTGAATTTAATGAATTGATGATGCGCTTTTATGACTCTGGCGATGAAGCTGAAATGAATGCGTTTATGCGTTCGTGTATTGATCGGCGAATTGTTGAGATTATGAGTGAGTAATATATTGTGCATCCATATATATTAATTTACAACCAATGAATAAGTTAGCCTAATGACAAAAGCCCGAGAACAACAAATTCACCTATCAGAAACATCCTATTATCACTGCGTAGCACGCTGTGTACGTCGAGCATTTTTATGTGGTAAAGACGCGTCGTCTGGCAAGGATTATTCCCATCGTAAAGAATGGATTGTCGATAAGATTAAAGAGTTGTCGGGCATTTTTGCGCTTGACGTTTGTGCATATGCAGTAATGAGCAATCATTATCATATTGTTTTACATATTGATGCTGAATCCGCAGAAAGTTGGTCTGATGAGATTGTGATTGAACGTTGGTTGCAGTTGTTTAAAGGTAATATGCTGATAGATCGTTACCATCGTGGCGAAATAAAAACAAAGGCCGAACTTAATGTGGTAGCGGAGATTATAGCTACCTGGCGCGCTCGCTTAATGGATATCTCCTGGTTTATGCGTTGTTTAAATGAATCCATAGCACGTGAGGCTAACAAAGAAGATAACTGTAAAGGTCGTTTCTGGGAAGGTCGTTTTAAAAGCCAGGCATTACTGGACGAGACTGCGTTGCTAACTTGTATGATGTATGTTGATTTAAACCCGATTCGAGCGGGTATTAATACTACACTGGAAGGTTCTGATTTTACGTCGATTCAGGATCGACTTTTTGAATTTGCACAGCAAGGAAAAAACAATAAAGCGAAAAGCAAAGCCAATACAGATAAGAATAAAACAAATTGTGAATTGCTTTGCTTTAAAGGTGACAAATCATTGGTAAATGATGCAGTAAGAGGTCTACCTTTTTCTTTGCAGGATTATTTTGAGTTAATCGATTGGACAGGTAGAGTCATTCGAGATGATAAAAAAGGTGCTATTCCCGCCGACGTGTTACCTATTTTACGAAAGCTTGGGGTTAATGAAAAAGAGTGGGTCGATAATGTGAATCATTTTGGTCGACGCTTTTATCATGTGGTTGGTGCCGTGGAAGTTATGCGGCAATACAGCGACAAAATTGGACAGTGGTGGATGCAGGGTATGGGTTGTTCGCGTAAGTTGTATGTTTGACGATACTTGTTTTTTATGGAAGCTTAGTTTTCAGCAACAGGCTTTTTTGCAAGGCAAGACGGCTTTTATTTTCTAATCGTCCTTACCTAATGGTTATCGTCGTTCTCTTGTATGCCATATCCTTAGCACATACAAAACGTTATTATTTAGTTCGTAGCGCATTTCGTAGTGGCCGACCAACAATCGTCGTACTTCTCTTGTATCAAATTCATCAAGTCTTTCTCCTATTCTGGGTTGGTCAATGATTCTGATAGGTGCGGTTGTTAAAGATTGCACCGTTTCGGCAGCGGCACGCCTGTTTATTGGCGCTAAAAATTCAAAGAGACGATTCAAATCGGATAACGCTTTGCTTGTCCACTTAACTTCCATTAACGAGGCACTGAGTGCGGGGTGTCAGTGTTAAGGCTTTCCGCCCACGCTTGGACAGATTGGTGATCGATAACATTGCCTTTATCCACATCAATCATAGCTTCTAGCGTTAGAAGGTGCCGCTCTTCTTCCTGATCAACCCAAGCGGCTAAAGCTTGTTTCACGATCCAGGCTTTAGATCGCTCAAGACGATGAGCCAAACTATCGACTTTGTCCGCTAGTGGCAAAGGTACATGAGCCGTAATAACTTTTGTTTCCATGATAATCCACCTATCGAAGTTAATAATAGTTAATCATAAGCAATCAGATTTATTTGTACAAGATAAATAGCGTCCACTAAAGGGTTTTTTGTAGTACTACGTTAAATTTCGTGATCAGGATAAATAATTGAAAATTGTACAATATCTTCGCATGGTAAATATAGGACCTCCAATTATAGAAAATAACTCAGTTCATGATTAAAGTTTCAAATAACTAGTAAGCCAAAGAAATAAATAAGACACTCATAAACTTGACTTATTGCCCGATCCGCTCATGCTAATTATTGAGTGGGTGCCCTTACATTTGTAGTGGAGAGAGGGAATTAATAAATTGGGGGGCTGACAAGATAGTGATTGAACATTGGTTGCAGTTGTTTAAAGGTAATATTCTGATTGATCGTTACCAGCGTGGTGAAATCAAAACAACGGCCGAACTTTATGTGGTGGCGGAAATTATTTCTACCTAGCGCTCTCGTTTAATGGATATTTCCTGGTTAATGCGCAGTTTAAATGAATCCATTGCACGTAAGGCTAACAAAGAAGATAACTGCAAGGGGGCGTTTCTGGGCCGTTCCTACACCTCCATGTGTTTACGGTACTCGAACATCCTGTTCATCGGAGGGCGCTTTAAAAGTCAGGAATTATTAGATGAGGGAATTATTGATCCTAAATTAATCAGTTGAAAATTGGAGTATGATTGTAACCAACTGATAAAACGGATGATTATCATGATTCTCCCACCAAAATCCATTCACTCAACGGATGAAGAACTTACAGCAACAAAAAAGGCACTAGTCGAAGCCATAGAAATTGATACATTTGATGGAAAATTGCACATTGAATGGGACCCGACTGCAACAGTAACACCGATAGGGCAGCTTCCATTCTTCATTCAATATCTAAAATTGGGCAATCGTTTTGAACCTTGGGTTGAGGACTGCCCGTTGGTTTATACAAGTCACAATGCCCCCACAAAAACGGATGTATTGGGCACGCTATTATTGTCGGTTTTATCTGGACATACCCGTTACTCGCATATAACAACATTAACGAGTGATTCCGTTAACTCAGCCTTACTAGGAATGAACAAGGTTGTTAGCGATGACTCAACACGTCGTGGATATTAGATACCGACGTTACGATCAAGCCGCTTTATGGTCATCAGCAAGGAGCCGTGGTTGGCTATAACCCACACAAACCCGGTCGGCCATCACACACTTACCATACTTATATGATTGCTAATCTACGGTTAGTATTAGATGTTGAAGTGCAGGCGGGAGATCAAGCTCAGTCAGCACATTCCTTACCCGGATTGTTAGCAATTCTTAATAAATTGCCACTCGATCAGCGACCCACCTTTGTACGAGGTGATTGTGACTGGGGTAGCAACCGTGTCATGAATGAACTTGAAGAAATTAACCAGGATTATTTATTTAAACTCAAGAAGTCAAAAAACATAAAAGCCCTGATAAACAAGCATCATTGCCTAGGTGAGTGGATTTATTTTAACGAAGGCTGGGAAGCAAAAACAGATCGATTACAACTACAAAGTTGGGAGAAAGAAAGGCGCGTAGTGATTGTTCGGCGTCGAGTCGCTAGTGATAGCGTGATGGCATTAGAACTTGGATCTGGGCAACAACAAAACTCTCTCGCATTTGTTGATGGTCCAGAAGATATGAAGCTCTATGAATACTCTGTTCTAGTCACCAGTTTGAATGATGAACTTGTTACGCTGGTGCAACATTACAGAGACCGGGCGGATTGTGAAAATGTTTTTGATGAAATAAAAAACCAATGGGGCTGAGGAGGATTTACGACGCATGACTTAAAAAGTTGCCAGTTCATTACGCGAATTATTGCATTGGTTTACAATTGGTGGAGTTTGTTTGTGCGCTTAGCCAATCCTGATAAACATTATGAAGCAATAACGAGTCGTCCGCTATTATTAAGTAGTGTTGGCCGCCTAACGAAATCAGGACGTCAAAAACGAATGGTTATCACGAGCAGTCATGGCAAAACAATGCAAGTACAAGCTATTTATTGCCGAATGGCAAGGTTCTTTTATGACCTTAAAAGTGCTGCGCCGCAGTTGACTCCACAAGATTTTGGTCTAGCAGAAGTTTCAAGCGACACGCAGTCCTGAAACTTTGTGTTCACGATCTGCAGCAAAAGACAGGCAGGCCCGAATGTCTTCAAGCTCAAGTTCTGGGTAATCATTGAGAATAGCTTCATTGCTCATACCATTGGCTAGCAGACTGAGTATGTCATAGACCGTGATCCTCATTTGTCTAATGCAAGGTTTTCCGCCTCTTTTACCAGCTTCTATGGTGATTCTATCATGGTAACTCATTGATTAATTATGAACTCTTTTAGTTTATGAATTTATATTAAGAAAGGTTATCTTAGGTAATGAGATAAATCCAGCGTTTTTTGTTTAAGCTTATTATAATTGCTGGCTGTATTTTATTTGTGGTTTGATCTGTAAATTGAAAGGGTACACGAATAATTTCCGCAAACTCAAAGGGAGTCATAGACTGCATCATCCGGGTTATCCCATATTTTGTTAAAGCTTTGCTCGGCAGTTTTGCTTGCACATCGGGTGAGTTGATTGTCTGCTTCTCTGTGTTTTAAAAAATCGATAAAATCTTCAACTTCGCTGATGCGCTCTGTTGGTAAGCTATTGAGTTTTTCAATATGGTTGCTATTGGTTGCCATAATTAAGCCTTTTTTGTGCATGTAATTATCGAGGGGGCCACCCTTATATTTTTATTGTTAATAGGCACCTTGCCAATAAAATCAAAAGGCGTCTATATGTTTTTATGTTCATGATTTGTAGATAAATATTAGTATCACGCTTCGTGACAGCTACAAATCTTTGACGATACTTAAGCTAGCTGTCATTAAAACTAAAGCGATTGGGAAGTAAGGTAGGCTGTATCATAAGTACCATTTTATCCATTCTCATGGAGAAATGTGGGAAGGAGAATACGAAATGATTTTATAATTATGATTTCTTAAGTGATGAGATTTCTAATTTCAATCAGTCTCTGATTGATGTAGATATTGAGGTATAAGCCTCGCCGCCGCTATGCAGCGATATTGACGGATACATCCAATCCAGTTGATGGGCTATATTGACTAAGCTATCGAGTCGGAAAGCGTCTAGCTTGCCCTGCAATAAGGCACTAACTCTAGGTTGAGAGATATGCAGTATTTTAGCTGCTTGCTGCTGAGTTAATTGTTGGTCCTCAATGCTTTTACTAATGGCTTGCATGAGTTGTGACCGTAATTTTATATTTTTATTCTTTACAGGATTTTCCTCTAGCACATCCCACACACTTTCAAAAGTTTGTGAATCCAATATTTAATGCCCTGCAGTTGTTTATAAGCATTCTTAGATGCACTGACGTTACTTTGGCTAGTTTTCTGTTTATTCTTTTGAAATACATGAAGCACATAGACACTATCTTCCAGTTTTGTAATGTAGATAATTCGAAAAGCGCCTTAATGCTTAATGCGGATCTCCTTTACTCCTTTCATCGGCTTCCAATCTGTTGGCTCCAATCCATTCTGAACCCGGTCGAGCTGGTCGCTATCAGTAGTAAGGTAGGGTGCATCATATGCACTGGTTAGTCTTGATAATCTTTGAAATGGCGCACGTAAAGCACTCTATCTCTGATTACTAGCTCTGGTGGCTGTTATCCTCTATACAATGCCATTAACTTAAGCCGAAGTTGGCTTTTGTAGCCTGGATGTAGTTTACGGAATCCGGGGGTTCTGGGTACATTCTCCCCGGGTTACGCAAGCTCCACCCAGGCTACGTTTCTTAAGTTAATGACATTGATCCTCTATAAGGGAAATAATGGGTGCCCCATAAATTGGTAGGTTAATACATAATGTCTGGGCAAACTGCCAGCAAGCATCTCTCCGTCAATGATGTTAATCTAAGCTCATTCATACTTACATTGTACTTATGAATATTGGAATATCAATATAGGTAGTTATTTGATTAATCTTACCTGCATTCAACAGATCCGATGCTTGAGTTTGGCTCAAATCTTGGTGTGCCACATACAAAAGCTATTGAAGGAGGGTGTAACGCCGCTGAATGTCTCACCAATTTTTCAAAGGCTCGGGGCGAATGAGAATAGAGTGGGTGAGTAATGTAACGCTTTTTGGTCGACGCTTTTATCATGTTTTTGATGCTGTAGTAGTGATGCGGCAATACAGCGATAAAATCGGGCAATGGTGGATGCTGGGCGTGGGCTGTTCTCGTAAATTGTATGTTTGATGAAGTTGTTTATTTCACTACGAATCAACAGGTCCTGCAGTAGACTTTTTATTATCCAAACGAATAGCCTTCATAACCCGCCAAGCATGACTCATCCCCCAAAAATAGAGAGCAAACAAAGACAACATTCCAATAAACATCAACTGCTCAGGCAAATTAGCATTCAAAGTAATCAATCCCACCACTGAAAGAAAAGTCGCAACAGCAATCATCACCCAGACACATTGTTTAACAGAATAACCCGCAACCAGAAGTATATGGTGAAAATGCTCTCTATCAGGAGCAAACGGTGATCGACCTTTAATAATACGTCGGATCATAATACAAACCGTATCAAGTATAGGTAATGCAAATACCCAAAGTGCAGTGACAGGTGTAATAATTCTATCGTCACCTTGAGCTGATTGAATAAATACCCATGCGAGTAGCAAACCTAAAAACATGCTGCCGCCATTGCCCATAAATATCCTCGCTTGCGGTAAAAGTGATGATCGCATATTGAATAATAAAAAAGCGGCCATCACTGCTATTACAAGCGGTAAGAAGTGAATCATGTTTGTTTCGTTGGCGACAAATGCTGCAATAAGCAGTGCTGATATACTCACAAAAGCCAATCCGCCAGCAAGTCCATCCAAACCATCAGACATATTTGTCGCGTTAATAACACCAACAACAGCAATCAGTGTGAAGATTGTTGAAAACCAATGCAGTTCAATAGTGCCGGTACCAAACAGGTTACCTAAATCGAGTAACTCGGTTCCATCGACAAATACAACAATTAATGCAGCGAGAATTTGTGCAAGAAAACGGGCCGAAGCGCGTAGATCTACGTAATCATCTATTGTACCAACAACCAGGAGGATGCCACCTGCGATTAGTAATCCTTTATACTCACCCATTCCATCGCCGGACACCAGTATACCGACGAGCAATCCCAGATACATTGCAATGCCGCCAATTAACGGAATATTGCCGTGGTGTTTTTTTCTACCACCTGGTTTATCGAGAAGTTTAATTTTGTGAGCGACAGGAGTTAAAATCCAGATGAGTAAACAGGTCAAAAGGAATGAAATTAGAACACTAATTAATAACATAAAGTTCGGTGATGCCTTTATCCAAATGTACTTTTTTTACGCACTAAACGCGTCAATATTTTATGTGGCTAGAATACATTAATATCAATACCACTTCCATAAATTAAGTATAATTATCCAACGCTTAGATTATTATGTGAGCTTATTTCGATGTAATAGTCGTTTGTTGTTTAATAAAACTGCAATCAAACACATTATTTGCTCACTTAAATTAACTTTCATTAGCATAGACTTTTCGATTTCAATAAACTTGTTTTGTTCGATATTTTGACAATTGATTATTCCTTTAGCATTTAATGGACCGTTTTATTCTGTTCATGGTTCAAGTGTGGGGTGATTAATTCGATGAGCTAGCGGTTGGGTGTTTGTCCACCGGGGATATTTCCAGTAACCAAATTGCATGCTAATTGTGATAACAAGTGTTTCGTGATCATCAGTAAGATTATGTCTTATACTTGCGATTGGCTTATAACATAGAATATATAATGGTTAACACAATGTACAAACTTGCTCATATTAATAAAAAACAAATTATATCGGCCTCCCGTAAAGCATTAATGGCAGCGGATGCTCATTACTTTGCCTGGCCGATAGAACAGCAAGAACATTTTCGCGCAACAATGAACGAAAGTTCTCGCGTTAGAATTCGGCAGGTATTGCTTAGTAGCTTATTAGGTATTAACTGTGTATCTGAAGAAGTTGACAAGGTGTGGAATGATATCTCCTTGCCTAATATGAATATCCTGAACTGGGCGAACCTGCTTACATTAGGCATCGGTGAGGATTTCGTTTATCTAAACGAAACTATGGCTGAAGGGAAAAGTCTATTGGATTTTTCTACCTTGTACGATTATGACTACAATGATTACCTGTTTCAGGAACAGGCTAATCGGCAGGAGTTTTCCGATTACAAAGGTTCCGATTACTACGCGTACAAACATCCGTCTTGGGTAAGATTGTTGATTCATGAACAGTTCTATTATGCAACATTTCTTTCCCTTGCAACCTACTTGACTGATGAAATTGATTCGACTGGCAGCGACTATATCGATCAACTTATACCTCATAAATTTGTTGATGGAAAAGACAATGGTAGGCCAGAAAAAGGGGGCTTTGTTTGGGATATGCAAATTGATGCAGCAGGACAGGAAGGCCAACTCAATGAGCTTAAACGCCGATGGTATTCCTATCTTCAAGAGCGTTGGATTGCGTTAAGTAAGATTAATTGTGATTCACCTTCTACGGTATATACACAAAACAAAGATTGGGACGACGATCCACATTGTTTTTTCATATTTAAAAACGCGACTACTTTAAAGAAAATCCGATGGCGAAGTTTTTTATCTGATTGTAAACCATTAGTCGGTGATTTCTCAGCAGTGACAGAGCAACTGGAGAAGGAGACTATCAGAGCCAAATCTTATCTAACAGAAACACATCAGGATATTATGAATAATTTTGATCCCAAGGTTGTTAATCTGCATAAAAAGAGAAAGATTATTATGTCGGCCGAAGCCATGCAAGATTTGAAAAGAATTGACTCAGAAGATGAGTCAACTTAATAATTTTTCCCCTTTTACCATCAGCTATAAAATTTAGCTGATGATTTTCAATGAAACTCAAAACTCGTTTTTTAAAACTTAACGAGCATTAGCATACGCGCTTTCAATTTTTTTCATATATCTCTGTTCAATGTCATGGCGGTTGATTTTACCTTTCGCATTTAAAAGTCCGTTTTCTTCTGTCCATGAATCGAGAGTGGAGATGACTACTTCTATCGGTAAGTGGTTGGGGACTTGCTTGATGATAGTATTTAATCGCACCGAAATCATACGTGTAATTTCAGCTTTTAGTTCATGTGAATTGCTATTACTCGTTCGTACTATTTTTTGCGCTAACACCTCTTTCAAAACATTTCTATTGAGACTGCATATCACAGCCAGTTTATCTCTACTTTCGCCATAGATCATTGCGTATTTAAACAGATTGTCCTGTTTTATCCGTTGCTCAATTGGCAAAGGGGAAAGTTTTTCGCCGGTTGATAAATGTATTTTGTGTTGTTTCCGACCATGGATGAAAAGAGTATCTTCTCTAATTTCTCCGATATCGTTAGTGAATAGAATCTCATTTCTCAAAACTTTTTGTGTTAGCCCGGGGTTTTTCCAGTATCCGAGCATTATGCTATTCGAACTGACCAGAATCTCTCCATCGTTAGAAAAATGTATTTTTGCATTTGAAATTGCTCTACCGATGCTTCCATGCTGATTTTGCAATGGAAGATTGGAAGAAACGATTCCACCTGCTTCGGTTAATCCATATCCTTCAATGACAGGTAAACTAAGTTTTTTACATAGCGATGTAATGTTATCAGGAAGTTTTGCACCACCAGTGAATATGTATCGAAGTGATTCGAAGTAGGATTTTGTTATGCGTTTTTTAACACGATTTTTATTGATAAAACCAAAAAAATTGCCAAAGTTATCTAAAGCACCGTTCTCGGTTGTTTTATCGTATGCACGAACAAGCAGTGAGGGAGTCGTCACCATAATAGTAGGTTTAATTTCCGTGAGTGTTGTTTTTATATCGTTACTATTGTTGGGGAAGCATACTGTCGCGCCTGTAATCATGGGAGAGTAATAGCCAGCGATGCGTTCCATGCAATGCGAAATTGGTGTTACTGATAGCAGTCTGTCATTTTCGTTGAGGTCTATTTTTTCTATGCTTGCAAATGCATTATTCAGCAAAGCTTCATGACTTAACATGACGCCTTTAGGTTTTCCGGTTGTGCCAGAGGTATAAATGATTGTGGCTAGTGAATTAGCTTTGACGTGGTGTTTTGACGATGACGGGTGTTTTTGATTGTTCATTAGCCATTTTTTGTAGCAATGTTTGTCGGCGAGGAGGGCGTGGTCATTAATGCATAATGTTTTACGCTTGTGGGATGAGAAATTTTCGTAGGAATTTAAAGAGGAAATGATATTTCCATTATCGAGAAAAAGAAGTTTCGCATCGGTTTCAGTGGCAATATGGTGTATGGTATTGGCCGCACTGTTAGCGGGTATTGAGACGGGAATCAAGCCTAGTTCATGAGCGGCTTGTTCGATGATCACCCACTCGATTGAGTTAGGTAAAGCGATGAGAATTCTATCTTTCACGTTTAGTTTTTCTGATGAAAGTGCATTTCTAACATGCAGTACTTTTTGAAAGATAGATTGCCAGGTAATGCTGTTCCAGCTCTTAGTTGTTGCTGTTCTATACTGATATGCGATTTTATCAGGTGTGAGAGATACTCTGTTTCTGAATAAATCTTGAATTGTTTGGATCTTCTTGCGACGAATAGAGGGATTGAATGCCTGCATCTTTCTGGTGTCCACATTGTTGATTGCTTTGTGGTGGATGATATTTGAGCAGGCTGAGATAACGGTTAAGTTGTGTTTTATTTTTATTGAATGGGAATCGTGGTAAGTGTCTAACTCTTTGAATTACAAAAAAATCTGGTTGTATTTAGGCTATTGTATGGTGTTGATTGTAATCTCAATGTCATTGCACCCAAATCCGCCCGATACTCGTGCTGTTTTTATGGGCGATAAGCTACTGCATGGATTAACCTACATCTTCTTGATGATTTGGTTCTGTCAGCTCTATAAATCAAGCAGTTACAAATATGTTGGGTTATACTTATTGTTGCTCGGTGTATTGATTGAAATTGCACAGTGGGGAACTGGATACCGATTTTTTGAATTGGCGGATGTAGTTGCCAATTCTTCCGGAATATTGATTGGGTGGATGTTGGTCAAAATATGGTTTGCTAACTTGTTTAAATCGATAGAAGGTACAATGATTAATTTGGTACGCTGAATTTTTAATTATCATCTGATTTCGTTAAAATGCCGCCCACTATAAAAATCAAAAGCTATTATAAGGATAAATAATGCCAAAACCTGTACGAAAAGCTGTATTCCCTGTAGCTGGAATGGGAACACGATTTTTACCCGCTACCAAAGCGAATCCTAAAGAGATGTTGACTGTTGTTGATAAACCTCTCATCCAATATGCAGCTGAGGAGGCGGTCGCAGCAGGATGTGATCAGTTAATATTCGTAACAAGTTCAAGTAAACGTGCTATCGAAGATCATTTCGATAAGAACTATGAGCTTGAGGCTTTGCTACTTCAAAAACAAAAAACCAAATTGTTGGAAATTGTCCAGAGCGTTCTCCCCAAAGGTGTTAACTGTGTTTATATTCGTCAGGCTGAAGCATTAGGGCTTGGACATGCTGTTCTGTGTGCTAAGGATGTCGTCGGAGATGAACCTTTTGCAGTCATTCTTGCTGATGACTTGATTGATGATGATGGTAAGGGTTGTTTATCCCAAATGAGTAACCTCTATAACGAGAGAGGCTGTAGCGTATTGGGTGTCGAAAATGTGGATCCTGAAGATACCGCTAAATACGGCATTGTTTCATCAAAACCTATCTCTGATCGAGTGAGTAAATTGGAAGCAATTGTTGAAAAACCAGAGCCTGCTGATGCGCCATCTAATCTTGGTGTGGTGGGAAGATATATACTTTCTCCTCGAATATTTGATATGTTGGAGAAAACCCCTCGTGGAGCAGGTAATGAAATTCAATTAACAGATGCAATTGCAGCATTACTTGATTATGAACATGTGCTGGCTTATGAGTTTGAGGGCAAGCGTTATGATTGTGGTAGTAAATTGGGATACTTAAAAGCTACTGTTGAGTATGGTTTAAGGCATGAAGGCTTGGGTGATGAATTTAAAGCGTATTTGCGTTCCTTCTGCTCACCGGAAGCGTTTGAATAATGACTAGTTATAAAACTTTAGAAGATTTTGTTGGAAATACACCGCTTGTTAAGCTGCAGAGATTATCCGGCGATTCTACAAATATCATACTGGTAAAGTTAGAAGGAAATAACCCGGCTGGCTCGGTAAAGGATCGACCCGCGCTCAGTATGATTCATCACGCAGAAATGCGTGGTGATATTACTCCTGGTGATACATTGATTGAAGCGACCAGTGGTAATACCGGGATTGCATTAGCGATGGCAGCGGCAATGAAAGGCTATCGCATGGTGCTTATTATGCCGGAGCATATGAGTGAAGAGCGTCGTGGCACCATGAAATCTTTCGGCGCGGAAATTATTTTGGTTAGTCGAGAGCAAGGCATGGAAGGCGCGCGTGATCTTGCTAAACAGATGGAAGCTGAAGGTAAGGGTCGTGTATTAGATCAATTTTCTAATCCGGATAATCCGCTCGCGCACTATGAAGGAACAGGGCCTGAAATATGGCGGGATACGCATGGCAAAATCACACATTTTGTGAGCGCTATGGGAACTACCGGCACCATTATGGGAAATTCACGATTTCTGAAAGAGAAAAATAGCAATATCCAAATCGTTGGTGTACAGCCAAAAGAAGGTGCTAACATACCTGGTATTCGCCGTTGGCCTAAAGAATACTTACCTAAAATATTTGAAGCCAGTCGGGTTGATCAAGTCATTGATATCGGGCAAGAAGATGCAGAAACAACCACCCGCTTGTTGGCTGAAAAAGAGGGGATATTTTGTGGGATCTCCTCTGGGGGGGCTGTCGCTGCCGCGCTGCAATTATCGAGGCGAGTTGAAAACGCGGTGATCGTTTCAATTATTTGCGACAGAGGTGATCGATATCTATCTACAGGTGTTTTTCCTGCGTAGTTGTTAGGCTATACAGTTGAAATGAGAAACACCACAAATAGTACAACAAATAGAATTGGGATCAGCGCGCCTTTCCAGTCTTTGTTTTCAACTTCAGCGCTTGCCTGCATCATCATCTTTGCTCTTGGCACTAGATAAATCAGCATTAAGACCAGCGCGATTGCTGATATTATCTTCATCCAATCATCCATAAAAACTCCTCTCTATTTCTGTTCAAATAAAAAAGCCCCGACTATTGTCGAGGCCTTTTGTTGTACTGTTTACTCTTAATCTTCGTTATTAAATATACCTAATATTTGAAGCAAGCTAACAAATATATTGTAGATGGCAAGGTATAAGCCAGCTGTTGCCATGATGTAGTTTGTTTCTCCGCCATTCACAATGCGACTAGTATCTACAAGAATGAAACCACTCATGATCAAGATAACAGCACCTGAAATAGCAAGAGAAAGCGCTGGAATTTGAAAAAAGATGTTAGCTAAAGCAGCAACCAAAACAACGATGAAGCCAGCGAAAAGCATTCCGCTTAGGAAGCTGAAGTCTTTTTTCGTCATTAATGCATAGCCGGACAAGCCTAAGAAAATAGCGCCAGTACCACCCATTGCAGTCATGATAATTTGACTACCACCAGGTATCGCCAGGTATGAACTCAGCATTGGTCCCAAGCCTAAACCTAATAGGCCTGTAAATCCAAAAACAACGAAAATACCTGTAGAAGAGTGTGCTGTTTTAGGAAGCACAAACCACACTAAAAGAAGTGCGCCAATTGAGCATACAAGACTCATAATTGGAGGCATAGCAATTGCCATTGACACAGCTGCCATAATCGCACTAAAAAATAGTGTAATTGAAAGTAGCTTGTAAGTGTCTCGCAATACTTTATTTCTAACTTCTGCTGTTACAGCAGCGCCGGTAAAAACAGTGTTCGGATTCATAATCCTAATCGTCTCCTTGAGGTTTCTATACAATCTATGACATAAAATGTCCTGTCTGGTTCAAAGCATATCATTTCGGTCCAGAATCGCAAGATATTCATTAAAAATAAATCATATAATCGGACTCAAAAGAGATATTCTGATGCGAAATAGATGTTTAATTGATCAAACAGTAAAATATATTTAACTTATCCTGGATTTTTTTGATTCTTTTCGTTATCTTATGCCGCCTTCGCACAAGGCTTCAATTAAAGTCTTGAAACACAAAGCGAAGTTAAGGGGGCGATGCCCAAAGTAGAGCGGGGGAACCGCCGCGTTGCTGATTTAATATGCAGTAAACATCAGGTTCAACAGAAAATAGTATATGGAGAGGTGGCTGAGTGGCCGAAAGCGGCGGTCTTGAAAACCGTTGAGGGTTAAACCTCCCAGGGTTCGAATCCCTGCCTCTCCGCCATATAAAAGAAAAAAAGCCTATCAATATGATAGGCTTTTTTGTTTTCTAATAGTCCTCTAATTGGTCCCCAAAATTTATTGGTGTTTTGACAGAATAGTATCCAGAAATAACTGATTCAATGAATCATAATTCAATTCAATTTTTTTAATAGATTTGGCGATATCAGCTAACCGCTCAAGTTGTTCATTAATAAAGCGACTCATTGACTCAATTCTGGGCATATATTCAGCTTCAAAACCTACGCGTTTATCATTTAAAAGTTGATGAATATCTTTGAGCAATAATTCATCATCAATGAGTTCTTTGACTAGTAACTCAAACTCCATTGGTATAATGCCTTTTCCTTGTTCAATCCACATCATCGCAAGAACAGGGCGCAACGCGTAAAAATATTTTTTAATTCGCACTTGCTCGCCTTGTAGATACCCTCGGTTATTATTTTTAGCCATATGTTCATAATGATAAAAACATGATCTAGGTGAATAATATTCAGCAATCAGTTCTTTAATTTTGCTAGTAAACTTTTCATCACAACGATAAACGATAGGTGAGTTAAACCATTCAATAAGCGTAGGGTTAGATTTAGCCAACAACTTAAGCGCTTTTTTGAGATCCCAGCCGTTGATATCCAATAGATCATTAATAGGTCGTTCAACAACATCACGCTGTTTTTCATAATCAATCCTCAGGTACCAGTCTCTATCCCGCACATAGATAAAACGAACATCGTAATCACTATCTTTCGAAGGAAACCCCCATGCACGGCTACCAGATTCGCAAGCATAGAGAATTTTGATGTTCTCAGTCGACTCAATTTCTTCTAATTGTTTTAGTATTTCTTCTTTCATGATATTCGCTGTTTTCAATGACTCTCTCCAACACTTCCGGCTCAACATCTTGATTTAGAATCATCTTTAAATCGCCAGATAATATGATGTCATGTACACCTATTGAGAGATTTGTTAAAACTCACAATTATGAGAACTGCAGACCTGTGATTTACCTCATTGTATTAGATGCTAATTGCGGATTAATATGGTGTTTTAAAACAATCCAGTTTAACTCGGGTATCTCATGAAATATCCGGTTTTAATATGAGCGAAACTAAGAAAAAGAAGGAAGTTCTTAATGACAATGACCACCGTATTTCATGCTAATCCTTTAGCATTTGCAACAAATCGAATGTTAATTATTAATGATGCTACATTTCGACAAGCGACAGCTGCAGGCGCAATGCATACGTTTGGCACTGTGATTTCTTATTATCAAGTTACACTTTCTACTATGTTTCCTAACGCTGCAATGGTGAATTTTAGCGCTGTACCTGCAGCTGATCATCAGCCCTGTTTTTTATTGCCATATTGGCCTGGAGCAGATGTGGAAATAGTGTTGAGTAATGCAGCTAAAATATTTTTTACCAGTAATTTAAGTGGCTGTGGCGTCCAGGTTTCCGGCGCTCGAGGAACTCCGCGAGTGATTCATTCCAATGCCCGAGATGTGTTTGATGCGCATGGCGCAGTAATGGCTCGAAATGCAATTGATAATCGCTTGGCTAATCATGGCTTACACGATGCTAATGTTGGTACTTTGACTAAAGCAGATCAGGAGCAAACATTTAATAATCGAATTGCTAATCAGCTTCCAGCGATTATTGGTAATATTCAGCCAACTAAAAGAGGGTTTACTGTTGATGTTAATAGTGTGCAGTTGGATCCAAATTCTGCTGCACTGTCTGGCGCAGTATTTGGTGAAAAAGATGGAGCTGATGATTGGACGTTTTATTCTCAACTCTCAACGCAGATTTCACAGGGTACTCAAACAAAAACACGAAGGTTTCGACGCAACAAGCAGGAAAATCTTAATTCAGATAACCCGATAACACATAATTCAAATGAAGATGCTTATGCTGTAATGGGGCAGCCGCGTCAATTTTGGCCATAAATGTATTGCTGAAACATTATGAATGTGAGTTTGTTTTATGCGCATTTCTTAACACCGGACGCAAGTTTAACGCCGCTATATATTTAATCTAAATTCCCAGTCCTTTTGCAGCGGGCGCAAATCCAAAGGAGTAGCGAAGCACTCTCCTTTGGTCGGCGGCGGGGAGCATACCCCGTTGACGATATAAAATTGAATTAAGTTTATCCCTATATCTTCTTCTCTCCGCCTTAGATAGCTTAATATTTAAGCGCATCTTTATGTCGTTTTCTCCACTTATTTCATCCAAACAATTTGAACTTAACTGTTTTGTCTTTGACTAATGTCTGGCTTTGGTCAATAATTGGGAATATATTCCCAGTTATGTGGTTAAAGAACCACACATAAAACAGTCAGGTATTTTTGCTAAAGCATTTCCTGTATTGGTTTAAACATATAAAAACAATAATAAGAGCAAAAGGGTTTGGTCTCATGAGTGAAGCTGCCACAAATGATTCAACGTTAGAATTGCCGCAAGTTGCACGAAAGATAAGCGTTTCAAAAAAAACAGTTAAAAACAAAGTGCAGCCGAGTTTTTTTGAAAAATCGCTGCTCGTTTTTATGTTTGTCGCTGTATTCCTGGGTTGGATGATTAAAGAGGAAGAAGTCTTAACGGCGGAATCAGGTTGGGGCTATGCATTGGGCATTATAGGTGGTTCGTTAATGCTGATACTAATGCTTTATCCCATGCGAAAACATGCAAAGTTTATGAAAAACTGGGGGCCGGTTCGTTACTGGTTTCGAGCACATATGTTTTTAGGGGTGATAGGTCCAGCAGCTGTTCTCTATCATTCAAATTTTAGCCTGGGTTCTATTAATAGTAATGTCGCATTATTCTCTATGTTGACGGTTGCCTGTAGTGGTTTGGTTGGTCGGTTTATTTATAGCAAAATCCACTTGGGCTTATACGGAAGAAAATCCTCATTGGAGGAGCTGCAAGCCGAGATTAAAAATTCTAAAAAAGATATTGATAATTTATTTTCCAATCGAACAAGTAACGTAATACAGCCTTTAGTGAGATTTGAAGAAAAATTTGTCAACATAGCAAATTATCCACTCCTCGGAATTTTCTTGTTACCAATTTTGCCTCTACATTCCAAATTCGTACATTTTAGCTTTCAACGCAGAGTCAATAAAACTATTAATAAGCGTTTGTCTGAAAACGCATTGACAAAAATGCAGGCAAAAAAAGCTCAGAAAATATTTAGTAGCTATGCAAAGAAATATGTTTCATCAACAGCCAAGGTTGTAGAGTTCGTTGTTTATGAAAGAGTATTTTCCTTATGGCATATGCTTCATTTACCTCTCTTTATTATTATGCTTTCGACAGGAATTTTCCATGTTTATGCGGTACATATGTATTAACTCGGTGGGGAATATTTGAAAAAGTTAATTGCTTGGCTATTTTTTTTGGCGCTCAATGTAACTACGCTTTATGCATCACCGTTTGATCAATTTTTGATGCCAGGTAAATTAATTGATGGGCATGAGAAATATGAGAAGCAGTGTGATAAATGTCATGAGGCATTTGATAAGCAAGAGCAAGATACGCTTTGTCGAGATTGTCATAAAAAAATTAATACTGATATTGTAAAAAAAACTGGCTTTCATGGAATAAGCAAACAGGTAGCAACAAATACTTGCAAGTTTTGTCATTCCGATCATATTGGAAGAAAAGCTGATGTTGTTGGTTTGGATGTGCATACTTTTGATCATGAGCAGTCGGATTTTAAATTAAAGGGATTGCATAAAAAAGTAGCATGTCAAAATTGCCACCTGGAAGAGAAAAAATATCGTGAAGCGAAGCATTCCTGCGTCGCTTGTCATGAAAAAAATGACATACATAAAAAACGTATGGGAGAAAAGTGTCATGATTGCCACACTGAGAAAACTTGGCGAAAAACCAAATTTGATCACGACAAAACAGATTACAAATTAACAGGTAAACATAAAAGAGTTTCTTGTGGTGATTGTCATCCAAATCAGATTTTTAAAGATACACCTACTGCATGTATCAGTTGTCACAAGCTTCAAGACGTACATGGCAGTGAGTTTGGCACTAAATGCGGTCAATGTCATAAGACGAGCAAGTGGAAGGATGTTAAGTTTGATCATGATAAAACCAAGTTTAAATTACGCCATCGTCACGCAAAGATCAGTTGCAATTCGTGCCACAAGACGAATAACTATAAAAAGAAACTCAAATCGGAATGTTATTCCTGCCACCTAGCAGATGATAAACATTCAGGCTTATACGGGAAAAAATGTAAAACTTGTCATGTTGATAAAAAATGGACAGCGACAACTTTTGATCATGATAAAAAAACAAAATTTAAACTCTTGGGTGAACATAAAAAAGCAGAGTGCAATAACTGTCATCCAGGAAACTTATACAAGGATAAAGTGAAAAGTTCTTGTAAAAGCTGTCACTCGGCAGATGATGTTCACAATGGCAAACAAGAACAGGATTGCCAATATTGTCATCAACAAGACGATTGGCGAAAAAAATTACTGTTTGATCATGATTTAACAAAATTTCCTTTGGTCGGATTGCATGGTGCTACATCGTGTGAAAGCTGTCATCTGACATTGGAATATAAAGTTGAACATCATGATTGTTTCTCTTGTCATCAGAATGATGATGTGCATAAGAAAAAATTAACATCTAATTGTGTTTTATGTCACAACCCGAACGACTGGGGGATTTGGTTGTTTAATCATAACAAACAAACTGATTACAAGCTGGATGGCGCTCACAAAGAAATACATTGTGAAGGCTGTCATCAAGTTGCAGTGCGAGATAGAAAGAAAATTGTACTTTCTGATAAATGTATTTCCTGTCATCAGTTGGATGATGTGCATTCAGGTCAGTTCGGGAAGTTTTGTGATCGATGTCACTCGACTGAATCGTTTAAGAAATCGGGATTGTTAGATTAGAAGTAAGTTGGACCATAAAATGTTTCTTCATTGATAATCATTCAGGCCTAGGGAAAAACTTTTCATAAATAAGAATAATATGCTAAAAAAGCTACTACTATTTTTTACGCTTTGTATTGTCGGTCCATTAGTTTCCGTTGCTGACGACAATTTTGGTCTTATTAATTTTGATCACCTAAATACAGGATTTCCTCTCGATGGTGTTCATCAGCAAGTAGAATGTGAAGCCTGTCATATTCGTGGGCTGTTTAAAGGAACACCTAAAACTTGCAAAGCGTGCCATGGCTCTCAAGGTCTTTTTTCCACTTCCTCTAAGCCGATAAATCACATCCCGACTAATGCCGAATGTAGCGAATGTCATACAGAAAAAAACTGGAGTGATGTTGTAGAAGTACATACGGCAGAAGCAATAGGGAGCTGTACTCTGTGCCATAACGGAAAACAAGCTACACAAAAACCGGCAAACCATGTGCAAACATCGCTGCAATGTGATTTGTGCCATGGCATGGAGAATTGGGATGTTAGACGATTTGATCACTCACTTGTTTCTCAATCTTGTGAAAGCTGTCACAACGGGCATACGGCAGAAGGTAAATCTGGTCAACACATCAGCAGTGCTCAACAATGTGAATTGTGCCATTCCACAATGAGTTGGAAAGTTGAAAGAGTTGATCATAGTCTGGTTCAAGGAAGTTGTGAAAATTGCCATAACAATATCGCTGCAACCGGCAAACACAGTAAACATATTAATAGCACAAATGATTGTGATGCCTGCCATGTGGTTAGCAGTTGGGAGAGTAGCCGAGTTGATCATACGCAAGTGGTTGGTAGTTGTGAGCGCTGTCATAACGGAGCGATATCCACTGGTAAATCAAGCAAACACGTTAATACATCGAATAATTGTTCTGCTTGTCATGTAACTATTGCTTGGGAGACAAGTAAAGTCGATCATGATGAAGTGAAGGGCGTTTGTGAGTCCTGTCATAATGGTACTACGGTTACAGGAAAAACTCTTGATCATGTCAATACATTAAATCATTGTGTTGATTGCCATATTACTACCACCTGGCAGACAGAAAGAGTTAACCATGATGCCGTGCTGGGTGCTTGTGAAAGTTGCCACAATGGAAGGGTTGCAGCAGGGAAGACGGCTCAGCATTTAAATACGCTAAATCAATGTGCGTCCTGCCATATAACGAATAGTTGGGAAACATCAAAAGTAGATCACGATGCAGTGATAGGTGCGTGCAGTAGCTGTCATAATAATGTGATTGCGGCTGGAAAATCTGCCACACATATCAACACTGTGAATGAATGCGATAGTTGTCATCAAACTCTAAGCTGGGATGTTAATTTTGATCACAGTACAGTGGTGGATAATTGTTTCTCTTGCCATAATGGCGTAACTGCAACCGGAAAAACAGCGGCACACATCAATAGTAATAATGATTGTGAATCGTGCCATAACTCAACTAGTTGGGATACTTCAGAAGTTGATCATAGCGCTGTGATCGGATCCTGTAAATCCTGTCACAATGGAACCATTGCAAGTGCTCAATCGGCAAACCATATAAGAGTAACCGATAGTTGCGATTTTTGTCATATCACAACAACCTGGGCCACCAATACGGTTGATCACAGCGCCGTGTTGGGTACTTGTGCTTCCTGTCATAATGGTACAATCGCTATAAGCAAATCAGCAGAACATATTACCAGCACGAATAGTTGTGATCTTTGTCATGTGACGGCAACGTGGAACTCATCAACCGTCGATCATACTGCGGTATTGGGTAGCTGTTATTCTTGTCACAATGGCACGATTGCAGATACAAAGTCCGCAACTCATATAACAACTAACAATAGTTGTGACTTATGCCACACGACAGTTAATTGGTCAACTTCAACAGTTGATCACGTTGCCGTGCTAGGGTCATGTGTATCGTGTCATAACGGCAGTGTCGCTATCACTAAATCTGCAACACATATTGCGAGTACCGATAGTTGCGATATGTGTCATGTAACTATAAGCTGGGATACGAATACGGTAGATCATACTGCTGTAGTAGGGAGTTGTTCCAGTTGTCACAACGGAAATATTGCTGCAGGAAAACATGCAGAGCATATCGCTACCAATGGTGAGTGTGATCTTTGCCACTCAACTCTTGTATGGACACCTGCAACGTTCGATCACAGTGATATCACCGCGCCATGTTCCAGTTGCCACGATGGTGTTGCCGCAACAGGTAAGGAAACCGGTCACTTTATTACATCAAGAGAGTGTAGTTTCTGCCATACCACAATAAACTGGACTATCGGTAATTACTCGCACAGCAGCGCAAATTATGTAAATCATCGTGCATCATTATCTTGTAGTAGTTGTCACACCAGCAACGCTGAAACACCTGTGTGGAGGAATGCCTCTTACGCACCTGATTGTGCAGCATGTCACGATCTCGATTATAGATCTGGTCCCCATGAGAAGATTGATAAGCCAAGAACATTCTACACTGTCAGTGAGCTAAGAGATTGTGCAGGTAGCTGTCATATCTACACAGATAATACATTAACGGTTATCAAAGAGTCTCGCTCAAATGAACACTCTGCGCAAAGTAATGAATTCTGAGAAATGTAAAGTGTTGCTATTTAATCGAAAATTCACCAACGATAAAAATAGTTATCGGAATATTTTTCTGTGCTTTGTACTATTTTTTCTTTTCCTGGATTATTCATATGCCTCCTTGGGGATAATGCAAACAAGTAGTGAATTGGTAAAAGAAAATATTGGTAGTAGAGCGGTTTATTCTCTGGTTATTGTTGTTGGAAATATTGATGATGCTGATTGGGATGAGATTCAAAAGAACGCTAGATTAGGAGGTTATGCGCAATATTCATATTTAGATGATAAAAACCAATCTTCATTGAAAAAAATATTTGTAGTTGGTTTTTTTACATCAAGAGCGTCAGCTATCTTAACGATGGAAAAGATTCACAAAGCGAGCAATAGAAAATTAACACTGAATATTCGAGAAATTAACAAAAGCGATAAAGTAAATTTTAAGCGATGGTTGGAGAAAAAAACATCGGAACAGAAGATTTCAGCACAAGATAAAGAGCTTGCCTTTTTAATGGAGCAAGCAAGGCAAGCAATGATAAAACAAGATTATCAAGTGGCAATTTCAAAATATTCCAAAATTATGACATATGATGAATCAGACTATTATCGAGCAGCGTTAGAATATTTGGGATTAGCGAGGGAACGTAGCAATCAAATGGCCCACGCGAAAGCAGAGTATGAACGATATCTAAATTTATACCCGGAAGGAGAAGGTGCAGAGCGCGTTAAACAGCGTTTGGATGGGATTATGTTCGCTGCCATGACGCCTCGACAAAAACTAAAAAAATATAAACCGCGTGGTTTTAAATCAGATTGGATAAGCGTGAGTAGTATGGCGCAGCATTATCGCACTGATCGAGATATGCAAACTCCATTTGGCGATAATCAAGTGTTCTCTAATGCTTATTCCAGTTTTTTCTACATGACGTCATTGAAAACCACTGCTTACGAATTTAAAAATCAGATTTCAATGAGTAATAATTATGATTTGGAAAACGATGACGAGGAAAATAGTCAGGTAAAGATATCATATCTCTACACAGAATCTAACTTTAAAAAGCTGGGTATCTCAAGTCGGCTTGGGCGGCAACGGTATAATGCGAGCGGGGCGTTTGGGCGTTTTGATGGTGCAGTGCTGAGTTATAATTTGTCTGATAAACTAAAATTTAGTGCAACATCAGGATATCCTGTTACCTTTGATTCTTATCAACGAATTCAGGATGAAAAGCCTTTTTACAGCGCGAACCTGGAGTTGGAATCGTTATTCGGACTGTTTGATATCAACACCTACTTTATTACGCAGTACAATGATACTTTACTGGATCGTCAGGCAATTGGTTTTGATATACGGCATTTTGATCGGGATAAAACGTTCTTCTCAACCATTGATTATGATGTTTCCTACAATGTTCTCAATAATTTTATTTTCAATGTTAGTACCAGGATTAATAGTAAAAACAGTGTTGGGACTTATACAACTTTTCGACGTAGCCCACTGTTAACTACCAGCAATTCGTTACAAGGCCAGTTTGTTGGTTCACTTGCAGAGCTATTGGAAGAGAAAGAAGAAGAGACAATTCGTCAATTGGCGCGAGACAGAACAGCCAAATACGGATCTTTAACATTTAACTGGAAACAACATATTGGAAAAAATATAGAGCTAAGTCACGATTATACGCTTTCAAAATTAGGTGGGACTGTAGCGTCTGATGGCGTATTTGGACTTGATGGAACAGGTTATGAAGATTTTTTCTCCAGTCAGTTAATGGCCTCTGATTTGTGGACTAAAAATGATATGTTGCTGATTGGTTTAACGCATGCAATTATGGATGCCAGTGATCGCACAGCATTAACAATAATGAGGAGGGATCAATTAAACAGCAAATTATTATTAAGCACCAAATTCAGAGCGGAGTATCAGGACCGGTCAAATGGCAGCATTGTTACGATCATTAAACCGGCAATAAAAATAAACTACCGATATACACGTAAATATAAGTTTGAAACAGAAATTGGTGTTGATCGTCGGATTCATGAAAATTCGTTTGACGAAGGAGTGTATCAAACGCTATTTTTTAATGCCGGATATACTGCTCAGTTTTAGATCGGATCTGAGATGTTGTTATGGCTGTTATTAATTAGTCTATGTGTATTATTGTAATAATATGGATCAAGAACAACTGCAACTACTTTTTTATGCGCTACCAATGATATTGGTGTTTGCTGTCTATATAGCAATTTATAAGAAAAGACAATCCAGCAATATTCAAGTGCTTAAAAGCAACGTCAAGTCAGGTTTAACCGAACCGGCATCATTGCATCCAAAAATAAATTACTCCCTCTGTTGCGGATCTGGTGCGTGTATCTCTGCCTGTCCAGAAGGCGATGTGATTGGCTTGATCAATGGCAAAGCAGAGCTTATCAATCCCACCAAATGTATTGGTCATGGTGCATGTAAAGCAGCGTGTCCAACTGGAGCGATAACACTTGTTTTTGGGACAGAAAAACGCGGTTTAGAAATCCCCGAGGTTAGTCCCGAATTCGAAACCAGTGTTCCAGGTATTTATATTGCCGGCGAGTTGGGAGGCATGGGATTGATTCGCAATGCAGTGACTCAAGGTAGCCAGGCGATGGATTCGCTTAGCAAAACACTGAATAATAATATTAGTGATATGTTGGATGTTGTTATCATTGGTGCAGGACCAGCAGGATTTGCCGCTTCACTGGGAGCAATGGATAAAAGAATAAAATACAAAACTCTTGAACAAGACACGCTTGGTGGAACAGTTGCTCATTTCCCGCGCGGTAAGATAGTGATGACTGCACCAGTAACCTTACCCATCATTGGCAAAGTAAAATTCACCGAAACTACAAAAGAGACTTTAATTGCTTTCTGGAAACAAGTAGAAAAAAAGACTGGAGTAGCAATAAATTATCAAGAAAGAATGGAAGATATACAAGCGATTGAAAACGGTTTTTTGATAAAAACATCAAAAAACGAATATCGAACCCAAAAAGTGTTATTAACGATTGGTCGTCGTGGTACACCTCGCAAATTGGGAGTTGAAGGGGAGAATAAACCTAAAGTTGTCTATTCTTTAATAGATCCATCTCAATATGAAGGACAACATGTATTGGTTGTCGGTGGTGGTGATAGCGCGTTGGAGGCTGCCACAAGTATTGCGGATGAATCTGACACAACAGTTTCCCTATCATACCGCAGTGAGTCTTTTAGCCGTGCTAAAGAGAAGAATCGCAATAAGGTCATCCAGTATCAAGAAGCAGGCCGATTGAATGTCATGATGTCATCAAACGTTAAAAAAATTAGCAACGAATCTGTTTTAATAGAATATAGGGATCAGCTGCATGAGTTACCCAACGATGGTGTCATTATCTGTGCCGGTGGTGTATTGCCGACACCATTCCTGAAAAAAATCGGTATACATGTTGAAGCGAAATATGGCACCGAATAAAAAGTTGTTAAAACAACTCTGCTTGTTCCCTCTTTTCTCACTCATTCTTTTTTTTAATCCAGTCAGCTCAATGGCAGCTGAAGAAATTGGTGTGGCAGATAAAGCAATTTTATTTGACGCTAAAAAGGCCATTCGCCTCAAACAATTCTCTCACGCGCATGATTTGTTATTACCTATAGCGAAACAAGGTAATACCGAAGCGCAATATCGAATTGCAGTGCTCTATCGTAATGGTCATCTCACAAAAAAAGATTACAAAAAAGCGCTTTATTGGTTTAAAAAGGCAGGCGCGAAAAATTATCCTGAAGCATTATATGGTTTAGCTATGCTCTACATGCAAGGGCATGGTGTAAAGGTTGATTTGTACACAGCTGAAAAGTTGTTAAAAAAATCGGAAAAACTCGGTTATCGAATTGCAGAAAAACAATTGGCCGTGCTTGAGAAAAAGAAAAACAAGCAGAAATTTGAAGAAAAGGATTATCTGAAGTTAAGAAAGGCGGTAAGGACAGGTGACCTAGCAGAAGTAGAAGCTTCACTTAATCAATCATTTGACATTAATCATCAGGATAGCAAAGGTTACACCTTAGTGATGGAAGCAGCGGAGTCCAATGAAAAATCAGTATTTGATGTATTGTTGAAAAAGAATCCAGACTTAACATTTAAAAATGATTTGGATGAAAGCGTTTTAATGCTTGCTATCAAGAATGATAGCGTTGAGATCGCAGATCAACTGTTGAAACTGAATAGCATTAAAAAAGAGATTAATCATAAAGATAAACAAGGTAATCATGCACTGCTGTTGGCGGTAAAGTATAAACATCAAAAAATTGCACAACAACTGATTAAGCTAGGTGCTGATATTTATGCTAAAGATAAAGCTGGCGATGATGCCTATGCTGTCGCTAACAACAAAAAATTGAAGTCCGTATCAGAAGTATTAATTCAAGCAGGATATAAACCCAAAAGAGTTTTACCTAAAGTGGAAGCCTTTGTCGTAGCGGATAAGGCCAAAGGTCAGCAACCTTATGAAGGTTGGAGCGCACTTATGATCGCTGCCTGGCGTGGAGATGAGGCGGCGGTAAAACAGCTCGTCAACAAAACTGATGATATCAACAAAACCGATGAACAAGGGCACAGCGCTTTAACGCGCGCAGCATGGAAGGGATCGGACAAAATTGTTCGCTTGCTACTTGAGCACGGCGCAAAAGTTAATCAAGAACAGACTGATGGCTCCACTGCTTTAACTTGGGCAAGCATGAATAATCACATAAAGGTAATACGTATAATGATCGCTCATGCCGCAGACGTTAATCACCGTCGCAAAGATGGGAAAAATTCATTAATGCTCGCGGCCGAAAATAATAAACGTGAAGCTATTCAGCTATTGTTAGAATATAACGCAAATATTAATATGCAGGATGAATCGGGTGAATCTGCATTGATTTCCGCTGCAAAAAATAATAGCTACGCTGTTGTAGAAGATTTGCTGAGTAAAGGTGCAGATATTCACCTCAGGGATAAGCAAAAACATAGTGCACTCTGGTATGCCATAAATTTCGGATACCAAAACGTTGCTGAAACATTGCTGACTTACGGAGCTGATCTAAACGAAAAAGACGATTCCGGTGACTACCTCATCCACCTGGCAATTAAACATGGTAATAATTCGCTTACCAAGCTTCTTTTAAAAAACAAAGTGGATATAAAAAAAACTACACGATTTGGAAATACCGTTCTGATTCTGGCTGCCAGTAATGGCTCTATCGAAATTATGAAGCAACTGTTGGTCTATCAATTGGATCTGGATCATAAAAATCAAGCAGGGAACACCGCCTTGATTGAGGCAACAAAAAAACGTCATCATGAATCGGTAGATTTATTACTCAAAGCAGGGGCGAATCCATCGAAGAAGAACAAGCAGCGTCAAACACCGTTGAGCATAGCTGAATCATTAGGAGATGCTAGATTAACCACGCTAATTAAAAATCATAAGGATGAAAGTGGCTTTTGGCCTTTTTAACCTGGATATGTTCACGGAGTTGCGGCTGAGGAAATAGGCAAATTAGCATAATCCTGTAACACGCCTTCTCTATTTCCAGGGCCAATACATTTTTTATTTAGTCAGTATCAACTTTCCCTGTCGTGTTACACGTAAAAGATATTCATTCCCCTCGTGCACAATAATCACTTGTTTATGCGTTTTAAAAAGGTCTGAGCTTGCGAGTTTTGGCAGCTCAGATTCTCGTCTATTAATTGACTGTTGATCCATTTGGTCTTTTGTTTCCTGATTTGACATTCCCGTACCTGTTTGTTGATCGATTGAAAAATATACACCTTGGCTACTTAAATAATGACAGATGAAAATATATCCGTCAATGCAAATGATAATGATTTGCATTCAAGAAATATTTTGGGTAATATTGTCAACGAATGAATAACTAAAGCAACAGAGATCTACGGTTATTAGCCACCCAGGATAGTTTCTTACTGTGAATCCGATCCAAGGCAGCCAGAACACAATCTCGATTAAAGAGGATATAAAAATGAAAAATCGAGCATTGCTAGCACTTGCTGGCTTGGCAATTCCATTGGCAGTAACGGTAGCAGATGATGATATTGATGAGATTCGCGCTATCTTAGAGAGTCAACAAGATCAAATTGAATTACTGAAAAAAAATACCAGCAGCTCAACAAATCAAGGTGTAAATATTGGTGGTTACGGCGAGTTGCATTACAACAAGTTGAGCAACAAAGAAGATCAAATTGATTTTCATCGTTTTGTTTTATTTTTTAGCAAAGATTTTTCTGACAAAGTACATTTCTTTTCTGAGTTTGAACTAGAGCACGCCATTGCTGGTGAAGGACAAACCGGTGAAGTCGAGTTGGAACAAGCTTATGTCGATTTTAATGTAACAGATAATCATAATATTCGAACGGGTCTATTTTTAGTACCGGTTGGTATTCTCAACGAGACTCACGAACCACCCACTTTTTACGGCACAGAACGTAATCCAGTTGAAAAAAATATAATCCCAGCCACTTGGTGGGAAGGCGGTGTGGGCGTCAATGGCCAGCTGATGCCAGGTCTATCATATGATTTTAATGTCACATCTGGTTTAAATAATGATGAATATAAAATTCGTAGTGGTCGTCAAAAAGTAGGAAATGCTGTTGCAGAAAACTTCGCATACACCGGTAGAGTTAAGTGGACATCAATCCCTGGATTAGAGCTGGCTGCAACAGCACAGCTTCAAACAAATATCACACAAGGAACAGATGACGATGCGAGTGCCAGTTTAATTGAAGCACATGCAATTTATAACATGGACGGATTCGGGTTACGCGCACTCTATGCTGGCTGGAACGTTAATGGTGATGGTGCAAAAGCAAAAGGTAGGGACGAGCAGAATGGTTACTACATTGAACCTAGCTATAGAGTTAACCAACAACTCGGAGTGTTTGCACGCTATAACGCCTGGGATAATGCGGCAGGTGACGATGCTGATAGTGAATATTCCCAAATCGATGTTGGTATTAACTACTGGCCCCATGAAGATGTTGTGTTGAAAGTTGATTACCAGGATCAAACTGTCCCTTCGGATAAAACAGAAAATGATGGTGTTAACCTCGGCTTTGGTTATCAATTCTAATTATTAAAAAAAGCAAGAGGGTACTTAGAGTGCCCTCAATATACTATGAACTATATCCTCATACTTATTTTTAGTCTTATTTTTTCTTCTGCACATGCTAGTGCTACCTATCAAACATCGGCGGAATTTCTTGATGAGGTGTTCTCGTCAGATGTTCCTCAGCCGCAAGTTTTGTGGTTGACTAAAAAATTTAAACCATTAGTAAAAGAAATTTTAGGGCACGACTACGCCACTATGCGTGTCCGATATTGGGGCCGTAATCACCGAACAGTATGGATACTGGAAGAAATAGGAAAAGAGAAGCCAATCACCACCGGGATCGTTATCGATAATGGAAAGATTGAACAGGTTAAAGTGCTGGTGTTTCGTGAGAGTCGTGGTAATGAAGTGCAATATCCTTTTTTTACCGATCAGTTTAAAGGCCGTTTCTTGAATGCTGATAAAGTATTAGATCGATACATTGATGGGATTTCTGGTGCTACACTTTCTGTGCGTGCGCTTAAGAAACTGGCTCGTCTTGCGTTGTTTTTACATCAACAGAGTAAATACGCCAATGGTCCGTCGTAGAAATATTCGTCGCTTTCTTTTTCTTGGGCATCGATACATCGGGATATTCTGCGCATTGTTTGTCGTTATGCTTGCTGTTACAGGTTTCATGCTGAATCATACTGAGTCACTAAAGCTTGATGAACGACATGTACAATCAACCGATTTATTAAAATGGTACGGTATATCATCGCCAATGTTGGAGAAAAGTTTTTCCACCGGTAAACATTGGATCAGTGAATTCAGTGGCAAGTTTTATTTTGATAACTCGCTTGTCGCTGATAATGGTGAGCACCTTGTCGGTGCTTTGGCTCTGGAGCAGTTTATATTGGCAGCATTAGAAACTGAGCTAATCTTGCTCAGCTACGATGGTGAATTGATTGATCGAATGGGAAATGCAGCTGGTGTACCTACAGGAATCTTAACCGTTGGTATTGAAGAGCAGACAGAGTTACCGGTAATCAAAACAGTGAGTGGATCTTATCGAAGTGATGCTGAGTTAATTGGCTGGCAAAAAATTGATTCTCAAAAAATTCATTGGAGCAAACCTCAAGTCCCACCCGTTGAATTAACGCAACAAATAACCGAATCTTACCGTGGTAATGGCTTAAACATTGAGCGTGTTCTTTTAGATATTCATAGTGGACGTATAGCAGGACAGGCGGGTGTATTATTTATGGATGTTGTTGCAATCATGTTTATTCTGCTTGCAGGTATGGGTGTCTGGATGTGGGCTAGACGCTAAAAATCCAATGCCTAATTGGAAACTAATATTTCATGTTCCATTTTTACATCCAATAAATGGTCTGGAATTATTGAGTTACACACTCAACTTTTTGTGTTTTCACGATAGAAAGTTCAACTAGAATTTTTGCTGTAATTTCCGGTGTTATTCCACTATTTATTGACTATAATTACAATGAGGAACAGTTTGAAAAACCGAGTAACAGTGAGGCGTTAGTAGTCAGTCGCTGTAAGTTTTGTTCCCAACTTTGTTAAGGGATAATGTAAAAAATAACATATGAAATTGGTAAAGATATAAAAAATGTTAAAAGCATTCAGCCTAATTTCTAAAATATAAAATAAACCGACTGAGGAGATATTAATGCACGGATTTCAATTTATTAAATGGGCAGCGCTGATGCTGCTTTCTTTGTTCGTATTGGGAGGATGTTCATCTGATAGCAGTGATTCTGATGCGACAGCTAATATTTCAGGCGTTGTAAGTAAAGGGATTGTAATAGGAGCGCGAGTTGATGCTTATGCAATCGTAAATGGAATAGTTGTTGATGAAATTTCCTTGGGTGATGATATTACTGATGGAACCGGTAAATATGCTATCAATATAAACTCGTATAATGGCCCACTCTCAATTGTTATGTCTCCTGTTGGCGACGGGTCATCGAGAGTTAAATGTGATGTGCCGGATAAAGAGGATGGAACAGGGAGTTGTTCTGTTGATGGAGAAATTTATAAGTTTGGAACTCTAATGCCAATGGATTATTCGATGGAAGCGCTTATTCCTAATGTAACGGGAAGTGCAAATATCACTGCAAGCATTACTCCCATGACTGACATGGCAGCAGCCTATGCAAAAGAGGTTGGCCTGGGTGAGGCTGGAATAAAATCTGCCAACGAAAAAGTTGCAAAATTACTGGGTATTGATGACATATTAGATGTAGAACCAGTGGATATAACAGATGATGCACAGTTGAGCAGCAGTAGCACGTCACTTGCCTCAATTAAATATGGTTACTTGGCAGCCAGTATTGCGGCGATTGCAAATAGTGAAAATGATGGTGATGTAGAAGCAACATTGGATATACTTGCTGATAGTTATGTATCTAATAACGGGCAACTTGAAAACAACGAAAGCACTGATGATGATACGAATATTAGCCTGGAAGAGATTACCGAAGGGGCTAAGGATATTCTTGCTGAAGAGAGCGATGTTAGCGGTGGAACGTTTGAATTAGCTCAATCTCAGATCGAAGATTTGAATGTAGCTGCTGCTGAAGCCGACCCTGATTCAGTAACTGACACAACTGTCGATGTTGACGTTTCTCAAAGTGATATCGAAAAAGCCAAAGCCATGGTTACTGAATTAAGAACCTGGGGGCAAAAAATTCATTCGGACCTATCCGCAGGTGGTGAAGCATTCGGTGATAAACTAGATGCCATTGAAACGCTGAGTGCAGACGATCTGGAATCAGTGTTAACTGGCACTGGCCTTGGTGCAGTTGCTATGGCCACGGCTTATATCGGAGAACTAAGTGGGGAATTATCGGGAGGTGATTACGAATTTTCCGATCTCTTGGAAGATATATTCACCGCAGAAGAGCTAAGTGAGCTTGGTACTGTCAGCGGTTCGGTAACCGTCGAAGGCCAAAATGTTACGCTTAGTAACGGTATGGTTGATGGAAGTACAGTTAATATGAGTGCTACTATGCCGGCAGATTCAGGCAATACTTTTACACTGGCACTGGATCCATCAACTGTGACAAACGATGGTGCTGAAGTGAACATCGCAGCAAGTTTTGCGACGGTAACATTTGCAGAATCTGTTAGCGGTTTTCTGGCAACAATCACCGATGAAACCGATACTTTGATGTTGCCAACACCGACGGCCGTAAGTTTAGATCTTGAAGTGAGCCTCGGTCAAAAAGCTACTGCTACGGTTGTTGATCCGGTAACGTTCACGGGTAAATTAAGTGGTTTAGTGCTTATTAAAGAACTTTCCAATCGGGTGGATGAATTGACTGAAAATGTCAATCCTGAATCGGTCGTTATGGAAGGTGAATTTAGTACGCTCAGCGGTGAAAGCTTCAACGCAAAATTTGATGCCAAAATGACGAATGCTTCAACCTTTATTGCTGTTGATCAATTGCCTTTAGGTACAGTAAAGGCCAATTTTGGTAGTTACACGTTTAGTGAAGATGAAAACTCTTTAGAATTTGTTTTTCCTGGAGAAATCATTACTTTCAATTTTAATCCAGCTGGTGGCAATGTAACAGCAACGGCAATAGAGTCCGATTATGTATGGACTCATAATTTTGGGACTTATGATTCACTGGATGCTTTCATTACACAACACCCTTGGCTAAACGGAAGTTGTATTGAATGTCTAACTACCGACGTTAAAGGAGAAGGGGAGCACGAAGTTATCATGCCCACAACATGGGCTAGTAGCGGTACAGTTGATGGCGAATTAGTTGAACAATCTGATGATGATGAAAACGCTGACATGTGGCGCGATATTGATGGCTCATTGACTGTAAGCGCTGATTATGAAGGTTATCCTGAAGCGAAAATCACTTTAAATGCAGATCGTACTGCTTATGAAGGTTTTACTGCTTCGTTTAATATTAGTTACGATGATGTAAGTATCGTCGCACAAGGTAGCATTAATGCAACGGAAGACGAAGATGAACCAGATTTGGATGCTAGTATTATTCTGACTACCAGCAATGGTGATAAGCTAGAAATTTATCCAAATATTGTCGATGAAAGTATACGTGGCACAATACGGGTTAATGGCAATATCATCGGCGTGATAAAACCAAGTCCGTTATTAGACGACGTATTAGTTGTGACGTATGTTAATGGTGAAATAGAGACAGTTAACCTATAATCTAACTGTATTCGCACTAAAAGGGTCACTCTCCTGGTGGCCCTTTTTTTATTTGTTAATCATATGCCATTAAAAATAATTATCTTTTTATTTCTTGTGTTTGTTAGCTCTAATGTGAGTTCAAATGAGGTTACCCCATTTGTTCGAGCATCTTTTTTTTATAATACCGAACCCATTGGTTATAAAGCTTTCATCGATGATTGGGATGATCATTTTTGGGGCGGACGAAAAGCAATCGGACTGACATCATTAGAATTAGGGACGAAATTAGATCGTTGGCAATTCACTCTGTTTCAACGTTCTGTTTCCTATCTAAAGTTTCATGCTGAAACCGCTGAAGTCTTATACTTGATCAATAATAAGTTACCGCTTAGTCCTGATCGACGATACCGAGTGGATTTGGAAGTGAAGCATATGCTGGCTGATGGCGTGAAAATAAACCGAGAAGTTTTGAATACAACGAAGTTTGGCTGGAATGTGGGAGTTGCGCTATTATCGGGCAGAAAAATTCTGGATGGTACTTTGATTGGATATGTCAGTGCCAAAACTGAATCTGATTACGATTTTGATAATATCAATCTGGACTATTATTATTCTGTCGATAAAATATTTAATCATGAAGCCAAAAATCCATTAGGACAGGGCATAAGTTTAGATACAAGTTTTGAATGGAAGCCAAACGAACAGTTTAAAGCAAACTGGTTTATCGGAGATCTGTTTGCATTTATCGACTGGCAAGCGGCACCTACTACTATTGCACAGTTAGAATCTGATAATAAAACGTTTGATGAAAATGGTTACGTTAAAATAGATCCCATATTAAAAGGGCGCCAATCGGAAAAAGATTTTCGTCAATATCTCCCACTTTACTCAAATTTATCCACCGAAACAAAACTCACTCAATACACAAGTCTATTGCTCGGTATTAAATACACCTATGTCAAATCATTTGCTGATATTGGCGTGGCGTTTAGTCATTTGAATAATTTGGATATACAAACTTCATATGTGCTCAATGTCCAGGCGTTTTCAGTAGCTATAAGTAATAACTATTTTAATATGAGAATAGCTTTAGATGATATTGATGTTTCTAAAACCCGGTTTTTAGAGTTCAGCTCATCTTTCTTTTATCGCTTTTAATGTTGAATAATCAAAATTATCTTATTACTTCGAATTAGGGATTGTCAGGAAAATCTTTCAAACAACACTTTCCAGAAGGATTATGGGTAGCGCATGAGCACAAAGAATTCTTGGTTTGTTCAGTGACAAATGCTTTGGCCTGGTTATTAACTCGGGCTTCAGATTTGGATACGCCGAAACAATAGCAAATGAGAACTTCTTCCGATGATTCTTTAATTCCCACTTTAGTTCGCAATTGATTTTTGTGTAGCGTTAGACCATCAAAACCATAATAAACAACATCACACAAAGGATTACCGCAAAAATAGTAGGTTTGGTCTTTAAGTGATAGTTCCCAAGGAGTTTTAATATGATGCAAAATCGTTTTAAACGGTACTGTCCCGAATAGCAAATTGCATTGAGGGCAAGAATATCGTGTCGGTGTTTGTTGATCTTTTTCGTTTGTTGTGCAACAGTCAGACATTGTTCACCTTATAGGGGAAAGCACAGTTTACATAAGCGTAGCGCATTCATCTTATATGCACAAACAAAAATCTGGTGGATGAACCTGCATATCTGCATGGTCAATAAAACAGAAAGTTAAAATATGGCTATTATAGAAAAAGAAACTTCGCGCCTTAAATTGCGTCAGTGGCTTAACTCGGATTCCCCGATTTTTGCGACAATGAATGCTGATCCTGCTGTCATGGAATATTACCCGAATACGCTTACGGAAATCGAGAGTAATGCACAGGCAGATAGATTTCGTAATCTAATAAAGAAACAGGGATGGGGCTTTTGGGCTGTTGAAGAACTCGATAACAAAAAATTTATTGGATTTGTCGGGCTTCATATTCCAAGCTATGAATTACCTGTTACACCCTGTGTCGAAATCGGCTGGAGGCTGGTAAAGGAATGCTGGGGAAAAGGTTATGCAACTGAAGCCGCAAACGCATCTTTATCTATTGCATTTGAGCAGCTAAATTTAACTGAAGTTTATTCGTTTACTTCAGTCACGAACATAAAGTCTCAAGCGGTTATGGAGAGATTGAATATGGTCAATATGCAGAAGAATTTTGAACACCCAATGCTTCCTGTTGATCACCCACTTCGTGAGCATATTCTGTATCGGATAGATGCTGAACGTTGGTCTATGACTAAAAATAGCTAAGCGTCTTTAATTATTAACGATTGCCCCGAATCTAATATCGCAAAATGGATTTCTCTTTTTTCACAGAAACTATCCCAGGCTTTCATTGCTCCCGGAAATAACGGTGTAATGTAGTCATCACAAACCATTATCCCCCCCGGCAGTAATCGATCATAAAAATATTCTAAACAGGAAAGCGTTGGTTCATAAAGGTCAACATCGATATGTACAAATGACCAGAGTTTCTCTGGTACGTGATCAAGGACATCCGGAATCCAGCCTTTAATTAAAGTGATGTTGTCATATTCCTGAAATCTTGCGGCGACTTCATCAATGGGGCAATTGAAATGGTTTTTATAGACAACACTAGTGACTGTATTTGATTCAGAATTAAATGTTGCTGCGATATCTTCATCACCTTTTTCGCTGAGCCCCTCATAACTATCGAGTAAATATAGCCCTGTACCATCAAACAAGGGATTTAACTGCTTTGCAATCTCGCAAAAAATTAATCCGGAATAACCGCGCCAAACACCACATTCAATCCAGTTTCCATCGGGATTATTCAGGAACGCTGATTCAAATAAGCGGGCAAGCGATTGAGTTTTGTTTACCCGGTTAATAAATTTCGCACCGCGAGGTCCGTCTGTAAGTGTTTCACCAGTGGTTTTTAGAGATGCATAATCTGCCAATGCAAGTAATTCTAAATTGGCGACTTTAATGCCATCAAATAATGCTTTTAAATATTCAGATTTGTCAATACGAGTGTGTTGAAAATCCATTTTATAACGAATTGAGCTGATGTTTTGATTTACAAATGTACTCAGTGTATCTCCCATTCGTATCTTCCTTGTGTGTGTTTATTGTGCAATATGATGTTGGGAATTTGACTGATAGCTGGTCAATAGTGATTTTCTCGATTGAATATGCATATTTCGACCCTAAATCATTGAAGGCTTCGGTTATACAAATACATGTCGATTATGATAATGCTAGCGCATGGGGGAACGTAAGAAACCTTCAGTATGAATATTATTTTGTTATGTTATGCAACAACTTCAATCGGTTTTACTTTCCATATCTCGTCACAATACTGTTTTACAGCGCGATCTGAGGAAAATTTTCCTATACGAGCTACATTGAGAATAGACATGCGTGACCATAGCTTCGCATCGGAATAGCTCTCTTCCACTTTTTGCTGACATTGAATATACTGTTCGTAATCGGCTAGTAACATAAAAGTATCATGTTCCAGCAGTGAATGAGTTAAAGGGCGATATAGTTCGTGATCGCCATGCGCGAATAAACCGGAGTTAATGAGATCTATGGCAGTTTTTAATTCAGCGTTGTTTTCGTAATATTGTTTCGGTTCATATCCGTTATATCTCAGATTGTCTAATTCACTCTCTGTGTTGCCAAACAGAAAAAAATTCTCATGACCGACAGCATCACGAATTTCAATATTAGCTCCATCAAGCGTGCCGATTGTTAATGCGCCATTAAGTGAAAACTTCATATTACCTGTTCCAGAAGCTTCTTTACCTGCAGTGGAAATTTGTTCTGATAAATCGGCGGCAGGGTAAATGTGTTGCGCATTTTTAACATTAAAATTTGGGATAAAGAAAATTTTCAGCCGATCTTGAACAGCGGGATCACGATTAATAACGGCACCAACTTCATTGATCAATTTTATAATGAGTTTGGCCATAGTGTAGCCTGGTGCCGTTTTACCAGAAAATATAAAAGTGCGAGGAACAATATCCAGATTTGGATTATCTTTGATTCGGTTATACAAGGTAATAATATACAAAACATTGAGTAACTGACGTTTGTATTCATGTATGCGCTTGGCTTGAATATCAAATAATGTGTGAGGATCAATGGAAAAATTATTTTGTTCCAGCATTATTCTGGAAAGATCTTCTTTTGCACCAAATTTGACGGCACGCCATTCTGTCTGGAAGTCTTCATTGTCTGCAAATGCTTCCAGACTTTTGAGTTCAGTCAAGTTGGTAATCCAGTCCTCACCGATTGTATCTGTTATTAGGGAAGCAAGTTTTTGATTGGCCAAACGTAAAAATCGCCTAGGGGTAATACCATTAGTGATGTTTATAATTTTATCGGGCCATAAATCATTAAAATTACTTAACATACCTTCTTTTAGTAATTGTGTATGCAGTTCTGCAACACCGTTGATTTTATGGCTACCGACACAGGCAAGATTCGCCATCCGAATATGTTTACCACCAGTCTCTCCAATGATGGAAAGCGAGGCAAGGTGACTTTCATCGCCCCGATAACGTATCCGTACATCGTCAAGAAATCGTTGATTGATTTGGTAGATGATTTCAAGGTGTCTGGGTAGTACTTTCTCAATCAGTTTAATTGACCATGTCTCTATGGCCTCAGGCAGCAAAGTATGATTTGTGAAAGAGAAAGATTTCTGTGTTACATTCCAGGCAGTGTCCCAATCCAACCCATTTTCATCCACCAACAATCGCATGAGTTCTGGGATAGCAATAGCGGGATGTGTGTCGTTGAGTTGAATAGCATATTTTTCATGGAAAGCGGTGAGATCAGCGTTGCGATCTAAGTATATACGAATCATGTCCTGTAGAGAGCAGCTCGTGAAAAAATATTGCTGCTCTAAACGTAAACGTTTCCCGTTTTCAAAATGATCGACAGGGTAGAGAATTTTAGACAGTGTTTCTGAAAGAATTTTCTGTTTAACAGCACCGTAGTGGTCGCCAACATTGAATGCATCAAGATCGAATGCTTCCGGTGCTTCTGCTTTCCATAATCTCAGCAGGTTTGCGTTGTTAACCGCATGGCCAACGATAGGTGTATCGTAAGCAACGCCTTTAACAAGACGATCTGGATTCCAGCGAACAAATTGACGACCTTCTGCGTCTGTGTACGGTTCGGTGCTACCACCAAATTTTACGTTAAACGCAATTTTTTGTCGTGGCAACTCCCAGGGGTTTCCGTTTAATAACCATTTGTCTGTTTTTTCAACCTGCCATCCGTTAACAATTTCCTGATTAAAAATTCCGAACTCGTAACGAATGCCGTAACCAATCGCTGGAATTTTTGCGGTTGCCAGGGAGTCCATGTAACATGCTGCCAGGCGACCAAGGCCGCCATTGCCCAACCCAGGTTCTTCTTCTTGATTAAGGATTTGATTAAGATTGAGGCCGAGTTCATCCAGTGCTTGTTCAATGTTTCCCCACAAATTTAAGTTAACCAGATTGTTTCCCAAATGAGGGCCAAGTAGAAATTCTGCAGATAGATAACAAACAGTGCGGCTGCCACTGTCTTTATAAGTTTTGGCGCTATGAAGCCAGCGATGGATCAAGCGATCACGTACGGTATGCGCTACTGCAAGATACCAATCATTAGGTGTTGCAGCATCAGGAAATCGACCTTGGAAATAAAATAAGTTATCAACAATGGCGTGCTTTAAATTATCTACACTAATGCCGCGCCGACTATTTTGTTTTATGTTACCCGCTAACAATGCTGCTTCCTGTTCAACTGTACTCATAGTCTTTTATTTTTCAGTCCTTATTGCTTTTTCTAAGTTGAACGATTACTGGAATATTTGGTTTAATATGGCCAGCACCAATTGCGAACTTCAGGCATATCTTCACCATGCTTACGAATATAGAGTTTATGATCGATCAGTTTATCGCGTATATATTGTTTTACATAAGCAGCACGTTGTCGAAGTCTGGGTACTCGATCTACAACATCGGAAACCAGATGGTAACGATCAAGATCATTCATAACAACCATGTCAAATGGTGTGGAGGTAGTGCCTTCTTCTTTGTAGCCGCGAACATGGAGATTGTGGTGATTTGTGCGTCGATAAGTAAGTCTGTGAATTAGCCATGGATAACCATGATAGGCGAAGATAACAGGTTTATCCGTAGTGAACATATCATCAAAATCTCGATCTTTCAGACCATGAGGATGTTCTTCTTTAGGTTGCAGTGTCATGAGGTCAACGACATTCACAACACGTATTTTCAGATCAGGAATTTGCTGGCGAAGAATATCAACCGCAGCGAGTGTTTCTAATGTGGGAGCATCACCAGCGCAGGCCATAACAACATCCGGATCTCCGTCACTGTCATTAGATGCCCACTCCCAAATGCCGATGCCGTTTACACAGTGTTTTATCGCTGAATCAATATTTAACCATTGATGAGATGACTGTTTGCCAGCGACCACAACATTAATATTATTCCTGCTTCGAAGACAACGATCAGTGATTGCTAGTAAAGTATTTGTATCAGGTGGCAGGTAAACCCGAATGATATCTGATTTTTTATTCACAACGTGATCGATAAAACCAGGGTCCTGGTGTGAAAAACCATTATGATCCTGTCGCCAAACATGAGATGACAAAAGATAATTCAACGATGCAATCGGGCGACGCCATGCAATCTCCATGGATGTTGTTTTTAACCATTTTGCATGTTGATTTAGCATTGAATCGATAATATGAATAAATGCTTCGTAGCAGTTAAAAAAACCATGTCTACCGGTGAGTAAGTAACCTTCCAGCCAACCCTGGCAGGTATGCTCCGATAATATCTCCATTACTCTTCCATCAGGAGAGAGGTGGTCATCTTCCTCAATCACCGGATCGATCCATACACGATCAGTCACTTCAAAAATATTCCCCCAACGATTGGATGCAGTTTCATCAGGGCCGAAGATTCGAAAATTTGCAGACTTTAAATTTGCTTTCATTACGTCGCGTAAAAATTTGCCTTGTTCGCGGGTTGCTTCTGCCATAGTACTTCCTGGTGAAGGAACGTCGACAGCGTAATCACAAAAGTCAGGTAGGCGTAATTTTTTAAGTAATAACCCGCCATTAGCATGAGGATTGTCGCCCATGCGGCGTTGTCCACTCGGTGCAAGCGCTTGCAGCTCCGGTTTTAACGCGCCTTCAGCGGTAAACAAATCTTCAGGTCGATAGCCATGTAACCATTCTTCGAGTAACGTGACGTGCCCGGGTTTTTCGCGCATTTCAGAAAAAGGCACTTGATGTGAACGCCAGAAGTCTTCGGTTTTTTTGCCATCGACAATTTTGGGCCCCGTCCAACCTTTGGGAGTGCGCATGATAATCATAGGCCACCGAGGTCGTTTTGTAATACCTTGTTCTCTTGCTTGTTGCTGAATGGCTTTAATTTCTACAAAACAACTATCCATTGCTGCGGCCATTTTTTGATGCATTATTTCAGGATTAGAACCTTCTACAAAATAGGGTTTGTAACCATAACCAATGAATAACTTTTCCAATTCTTCATGTGGAATGCGGGAAAGAATAGTAGGATTCGCAATTTTATAACCATTGAGATGAAGAATGGGTAAAACTGCACCATCGCGTTTTGCATTTATAAATTTATTGGAGTGCCATGCGGCTGCCATAGGCCCTGTTTCTGCTTCACCATCACCAACAACACAGGCAGTAATCAGATCAGGATTATCGAATACTGCACCATAAGCATGAGAAAGTGCATAACCTAATTCACCGCCTTCATGAATTGACCCTGGAGTTTCCGGAGCAACATGGCTTGGTATGCCGCCGGGAAAAGAAAATTGCTTGAAAAGTCTTTTCATTCCCTGTTCATCTTGAGAGATATCCGGGTAGTACTCGCTATAGGTACCTTCCAGCCAAACATTGGCTACGATTGCCGGTCCACCATGGCCTGGTCCAGCAACATAAATGATGTTTAAATTTTGTTCTTTAATGATGCGATTCAAATGTACATAAATAAAATTTAAACCCGGTGTTGTGCCCCAGTGTCCAAGCAGTCTGGGTTTGATATGTTCTATTTTCAATGGCGCTTTTAACAGCGGATTGTCGAGTAAGTATATTTGCCCTACAGAGAGATAATTTGCGGCTCGCCAGTAAGCGTCCATTTTCCCCAGAAGCTCGGCTGATAATGGCTGAGTATTTGAGTTGTATTCTTGTAGTTCGACGTCCATTAGCGACTCCAGATTTGATTATTCTATATCTATATAGAATAGTTGAAGGATATGAAAGTTGCGTGACAAATTTCAGTCATCTAATAATGTTTTTGCTTGCTGTGCAATTTCTAATGCTTCATTTGTTGATACGACAAAAATCGCTGCTCGGCTTTGTGGAGCACTAATTCGGGATATGGGGCTGACGACATGCTGGTTTTCCTCCTTCGAAAGAACAGTCCCCAAAGCACCTAATTCATTGCAGCACAAAGCGCGTATTTCTGCATCATGCTCGCCGATTCCTCCGGTAAAGATTAATGCATCGATTCCACCCAATGCTGCTGTATAAGCACCAATGTATTTTTTAATGCGGTAGCTAAACATGGTGATAGCGAGTTGAGCCGCTTGATCACCTGAACGCGCAAGTTGATTGACTTCTCGCATATCACTAACACCACAAATTCCCTTTAAACCACTTTCATGATTAAGTAGCTCAGCGAGAGATTCTTCATCAAAACCATTGCGTAGCAGATGCAACATGATACCTGGGTCTAGATCTCCACATCGACTGCCCATCATCAAACCTTCCAAAGGTGTCATTCCCATAGATGTGTCGATGCACTGCCCATTAGCAACCGCAGCAATGCTGGCGCCGTTACCTAAATGTACTGAAATAAGTTTTAATGATGTTAATGGGTGATTCATTGCTAGAGCTGTAACTTTAGTGACATATTGATGGGATATTCCATGAAACCCGAAACGTCTGATCCCAAGATCTTCTTGTAACTTTGCCGGTAATGCATAGCGGTAGGCATACTCTGGCAGTGTGGAATGAAACGCGGTATCAAACACTGCAATATTAGGAATACCAGGGAAATTCCCCATTGAAAATTTTATTCCTAGAATATTAACAGGATTATGAAGTGGCGCTAATGGAATAGTATCGTGTAGCTTTTCTAACACCTGTGAATTGATGAGTATTGGTTGAGTGAATTTCGCTCCGCCATGAACAATGCGATGTGCAATGACCGTGATATTCTTAAAGTGAATGCTTTTCGAAAGGGTGCTAAAAATCTGTTCGAATGCTTTGTGGTGATTAGTTGAGGGCGGGTGGATATTTTCCAGGCTCTCTTCCAGCAATAGATTCCATGTTTGTCCATCAAACAGCGAATATTTGATCGATGAACTACCGGCATTAATAACAAGTATATTCATGAAGAGTAATGCTCAGAGATTATAGTGGCCTCAAATTAATTGCACAGGATAATGCCTAAAGGTTTCACTTTTTAGTGAGCATCAATTTTCCCTGGCTAGTAATTCTCAGTCGATACTCTTCACCGTGGTGAACAATAATAACCTCTTTTTTACCTTCCATGAGTGTTTTGCTGTCAATATGTTTAAGCGTTGTATCATGATCCATTTCCACAACGCCAACATTCGTGAAATAAGTTAATCCGTCATCTATATTTTTGGAATTCATTGATGAGAGCCCTCACTGTATAAATCAATTATCACACTATATAAAGTATAGGATTATTTTGTGCATATATATACTCTAGATGATTATATTTCGATCTAATTTTGTTCCCAATCAATACCCTGATCGTGCTGAAAATTCTCGCAATAGATTATGAGTTGTGTAGTAATTATTCATATGAGTTTCTAATAACGCCTAATATTGATTCAATACGCCGCTTAGATTCGAACGTTATTCATTCAAACGCGTGTTTATGTGATAGTTTGTTTTAACACCATATTGACCCAAGAATCACCTCGGCCAACATATAAAAGTATAGAGGATGATACTAGGGAAGAAGTGTCGGGGGGAGCGTCGGAGAAAATCTCGCGCTTAATCGGTGCTAATAGCCAAATAACCATAGCGGAAATGGCTGACAGTATCGGTGTCTCTACGCACTCGATAGAACGAAATCTAGAAACTCTACAGAAACGAGGCAAGTTAAAACGTATTAGTCCTGCCAAAGGGTGGTTATTGGAAAGTGGTTGATATAGATATGGGGGTATATTAAATGTCACATATAGGAATTGGCGAATTCAGATTCATAATGCACGATTCAAGACCCGACCCTAAAGTTCAGACCCTAAAGTTCAATAAAACGCCGACCTAAGTCTTATCCACTGCTAACAAAACCAAGAGCGGAAGCTTGTGAAGCGATAAAGTGAGGCGGTATTGCTTAAAGAAGCAGTATTAGGGTCAGTACCCAATGTCTAAGAATCCTTAGTATAATTTTATAAAAAAGATGTTGAGCCCATATTATCCATAAAAGTTTACTAAGATAATGTAGTTTAAGGTTATGCAGCCTCATTATTTATAAATCCCACAGCATTTAGGGCTACTAAAAAAATGCAAAGTCGAATTTTTTCACTCCAACTTTTCATAGATATGATCAAGAGGATTAACCGGTGTATTTATCATTTGATCTGTTATATGGGTATAAATCGTCGTTGTTAATATACTTCTATGGCCCAGTAAAAGTTGAACCCGCCTCAGATCGCAACCATCAACCAGTAGTTGCGTTGCAAAGCTATGCCTGAAGGTATGGGGCGTGACACGTTTGGGGTGATTCATTCTATAGACTATTTTCCTAAGGTATCTCGCAACGGTTTGTGGGTATAAATAACCACGGCCATATTTTCCCGTTTCCGGGTTTAGAAATTTCCTTGTAGATGGGAATACATATTGCCAACAAAACTTTTCACTGTCTTTTGTGTATTTCTTTGCGAGTCTATTCGGCAACATTACGCTAGCTTCGGATTTTTTTAGATCTTCTTCGTATAGTTTCTTTACCATTGATACATGCGTATATAGTTCTTTTTTGAGCATTTGTGGGAGAATAGTTACTCTATCAGTATAACTTTTTGATGAAACGACTCTGATCAATCCAAGTTTAAAATCAAGATCCTGTATGCGAAGATTTACGCATTCATTAATTCGCAAACCGCTACCATACAGCAGCAAGTATATCAGTCTCATGGTTCCGTCCATTTTGGAAACAATTTCCAAAACTTCTTCAGTTGATAGTACAACAGGAAGATGGGTGCGTTTTTTTGCTCTTAGAAAATTCAAGTCATCGATTTTTTTATGAATAATCTCTTTGTAGAGAAATACAATGGAGTTCAATGCAATCGCTTGAGTGTTGGGTGCATAACCTTTTTTTGAAAGATGCGTTAGGAATTTTTCTATTTCATATTTATCCATTTCGTTTGGGTGGCGTTTTCCGTTAAAGACGATAAAATATTTTATCCACTTACAATAGGTGGTTTCGGTTTTTCTGGAATAATTTTTTCCGCGAATCTTGTCTCTTACTTGATCAAGTATTTTTCGTTGCATATTTTTTGTATTGGAAAGTCTAGTGGGTGTGGATATTGGGTTAGTGGGTATATCATACTAATTGTTTAAAGTATTACATCAACTCTTTTTACGGATTGCTTAATTATTTTGAATCAAGAGCAATAATAATCATGATTGATGGGTGTCCCGATTCTCTGTGTGCATCCTTGTAATCGTGCGGAAAATTAATTTTGATCATATGTTTCAATCCTTTTCGACGAAGCTAGCACTTCCTACTAGCTCTCGCTACGACCTCCATGAATCGAGGAAGTGCTGGTTTTGTGGTAGAAAAAACCAGTCGACTTCTAATCTCGGACTAATTTCTTGTTCAACACATGCCAGTGGCATTTAGTTTTTTCATCGTTTTTCTATAAATCATACTTGCTAGTTACCCATCTTCAAACTATATATTTTAGTTCAGAGATTTTATTACTAATATCTGCTCATGTTATTTGTTATGCGGACAGAACCGACAAGGAGAAATAGACATGACTTACAAAGTAAAGATCCACTATGCCAACACGCAGGCGTTTTCCAATCCATGCCTTTGGATATGGTACGACGGGTCAACTATTCAACATGATATTACCGCTATCAGCAGCGATGATTATGGACCAATTTTCGAGGCTGACGTTCTTCGCTCAAATTTTCACTTTAAATTCAAGGATGGAGAAGGTACGAATGTGCAGTGGGAGCAAATGAGTTTAGACCGTCGTTTTGTTCCTATCGAACAAGAAGAGATGGTACTGCAACCCAGCGAAGTGTGGTGTACGGGTGACAATGCATTTGTTTACCATGTGCGACCACGAGAGATAGAGCAACAAACAGCAGCCGAATTTCTGGAACAGTTGTCTTTCCGTGAAGGAAGTTACATATCGGGTACGGGTGGTTTTTCAGGATTGGGAGCCAATGTGTTAAAGGATGGTCAGGTGCTTTTTGGTCTTTATCATCCTAATGCGGGGCGCGTTTATCTGATGGGGGAGTTTAATGATTGGCAGCGACCTGGTCATAGTAATGAAGATCCAGAAAAATTCATCGAACTGAAACGATACCAGGGTTATTTTGGTGCACCGAATACCTGGTTGGGGTTGACTAAAAAAGCTGAGCCTGGGCAGGAGTACAAGTTTTTCATTCAAGGTGGTGTGCCGCGTGATCACAAGGCACGTTTTGAACGCTATGCAACAGATCCATACGCCCGTGGTTTGGGCAGTAATTTTCGCTTCAATAACAGCGTTATTGTTGATCCTTCGAGTTATGAATGGAATGATGAACAGTGGCAAACGCCAGCGCCGAACGAATTAATTATCTATGAGTTGAGTGTGCATGGTTTCACGGATGGTGACCCGGATATTTCCCCACAGGGGCGGGGGCGCTTTAAAGGGATTACTGAAAGGGTTCGCAAAGGCTATCTTGAAAAACTTGGAGTAACAGCACTTTCGTTGATGCCGCTGGCTGAAACACCAAGTATACAAGGGCCATCGACACTCGGTTATAACTCTTCACTTTTTATGACGGTAGAGCGTGACTTTGGCTCGATTGATGACTTGCGTGAACTGGTGGATGTGTCACACCAACATGGACTAGCAGTTATTCTTGATGAGGTGTTCAATCATACGGATAATAATTTTAATCCTCTGTGGCAGTTGATACTTGAACACCCTGGCGAAGAGTTAGCTAACGAAGGTGGTGTCTACTTTCATGGTGGGACACCATGGGGCAATCGAGTTGATACCGGCAAGGAAGATGTTCAGAATTTGTTGATTGATGCATGTAAATTGTTAATCGAGGAATATCATGTAGATGGATTTCGGTTTGATGCCACCCATACCAACTACATGCATCACGGATGTCTGCAACGTCTTGCAAAGGAACTCCGAGGCTTCAAATCCGATGTTATTCTTATTGCAGAAAATCTTCCGAATCAGCGAGATCTTAATCTTCAAGGTTACGATGGCTATGGACAATGGTCCGATCAGTTCCACGATAAAGTTAAAGCGTTGTTACGCGAGGGTGAATTTGAACATAACTATTACGACACTGAAAAGATGGGCGATATGTTTTACTTCAGCAAACAGAACTTCGCTGAGCACACTAATAACGTGGTGAACTATTGTGAAAGCCACGATGAAAACAGTGTGCCCTTTGAAGTCGGTACAAATCCTGTGCTCAATCAGCCAGCCGCAAAAGACCGTAAAGGTCGACTGGGGCTGTTGTCAACCATGGTGAGTATGGGGCAACCTATGATTTATATGGGGCAAGAATTTAATGTCGATCGAGCGCGAAATACTGTTACAGTCAATTGGCCTGAAAATCTCGATCAGCATGGTTTTTACAACTGGGCTTATCGACTCATCAAACTGCGTAAGCGTTATCCGGGGCTTAAAATGGATGGATATGATCCCGCAACTGATGGGGACTTTGAATGGATCGCTGCGCCCTGGATGGATAATACACGCGGTGGCGGACGCAAAGTTATCGGCTGGCGTACAAAACCTAACGGCATAGCTCACGATCGCATGTTAGTGCTGCTTAATTTCGAGAATAACGACGTCACGCTGGATGTTGATATGGGATTACCCGGCCGGTGGGTCAAGCTTGCGGATATTGATAATGTTAATGATATTCCACCTTTTGGGAGTAATGGAGTTGATAATCCAACCACTCTGGAATCAATGGACGGCAACTTTAGCGGATTTACCTTGCCGAGTTCGAGCGGATTTGTCTACAAATGGGAGACGTCTGCGGTTGCGGCGTAGGAAATCATTGGGACATTGTTTGACTTTGCATCCAACTTAGATGAATGAGGGCAGGTACGCCTGCCCTCTACTTTAGCCCGCATTTCTCACAGGATTTACGAAATCTCGCTTGATCTTTGATTCCACAAAGCTTTTTCTTCCTTCGGAAATACAATGAGTATTCCACTCAGTCAGAAAATACTTTGTGAAAAAAAATCTCTGCGCGATATTACCGCAAACTTGTGAGAAATGCGGGCTAGCCATAAAAGATACAATCTGTGTTACATCTTATCCATATCGCCCATACCTGCTTCGGATGTATTTTCCTTTTTTGGTTTTTGCAGCCATCGCTTCGGTAGTGAATATCAAACCCACCATAATTTGGGTAGTATTTTGCACATGAAGCCAACTCTGATCTATACTTAAATTAATAAAGTATAATGAACAAATATTTACGCCCTCATTGAAATTAAGCGTTACTCTAAAAATCCGTAATACATAGTGGAAAAGTGATGACAACTCAGCTATCGAAATTAATACAATCGCTTCAAGAGTCAAATGACCTATCGTTTCGACCTGCCTGGCAACCAGCAGTGGATATCTATCGCGGTGAGAAAGAATGGTTAATCAAAATCGATCTAGCCGGTGTGAAAAAAGAGGACATAGAGGTGATTGGCAACGATCATTTGCTAACGATTAAAGGTGAACGACGCGATCTGCAAATTCAGGAAGGGCATCAAACCTATTCAATGGAAATTTCCTATAATCGTTTTGAACGCAATGTAGAACTTCCCGTCGATGTAAAAGATGCTTCAACGCAAATAGATTACCAAGACGGTATGTTATACATACGAATTCAGACTGAGGAAAAATCGTGAAGGCACTTTCTACAAGAACGACGTTGCCAGTCTTGCCAATAAAAAACGATGTGTTGTTTCCGGATTTAGGTATGCCACTGGTTATCACTCGTTCTACTTCAATGGCTGCGGTTGAGGTAGCTTTAAGCAGTGAAGATAAGGCCATAGCGATTTTTACCCAAAAAAATGCTGATGTTGATGACCCCAGCGAGAAAGACCTATATGACGTCGGTACGATGGCTGTTATTAAAAAAATGGTTCGTTTTGATCATGCCTTCCGTCTCGAGGTGCATGGCATTTCTCGCATTCAACATCTGGGAATGGTGTTGACTAAACCCTATCTCAATAGCAATTTGCGTCATTTGCCCGAGCTATCTGATACAGGTACCGAGATAGAGGCCTTGCAACGCGAGATGATTGAGTTGGCTACTAAGATGTTTAGCCTGGTTAATCCTCAGACACAAATGAACCTGAGTTTTATCCTCTCGGATGTTGATAAACCTGTGAGCCAGGCTTACCTGCTAGCTACTTTGTTGTCACTTGGTGTTGAACAAGCGATGCTTATATTGTCAGCGGACACATATCGCGAACTGTTTGAATTAATGAACGGTTATTTAAATCATGAGATTCAAGTGCTCGAATTGCGGCATCAGATTTCAAGCCAGGTTGAATCTAAACTTGGACGTGAGCAACGAGAGTATTTACTGCGACAACAACTACGCACCATTCAGGAAGAGCTAGGAGAACAGCGGCCAGAACAAGCTGACGTCACTGAGTTGCGCCAGAAGCTGGAAAAGGCTGAGTTGCCGGAAACAGTACGCAAGGAAGTTGAGAAGGAGTTGAATCGTCTTGAGCGTATGTCAGCGGTATCGCCTGACTATCAACTTACTCGGACTTATGTTGAGTTGGCTATTGAGTTGCCGTGGACTAAGAACACAGAAGATCAGCTTGATCTGGATAACAGCCAGAAAATCCTTGATGAAGATCACTTCGATCTCAAAGATATCAAGCAACGCATTATCGAACACCTGGCAGTGATGAAACTCAATCCTCACGCCAAGGCACCTATTCTCTGTTTTGTTGGACCACCGGGTGTAGGTAAAACATCGGTCGGCCAATCTATTGCCCGTTCAATGGGGAGAAAGTTCGAGCGCATGAGTCTCGGCGGTTTACACGATGAGGCGGAATTGCGGGGTCATCGTCGCACCTACATTGGTGCCATGCCTGGGCGAATCATACAGGCAATTCGTCGCGCTGGTGTTAGCAATCCTTTGCTGATGCTGGATGAAATCGACAAACTCGGCCGGGATTTTCGTGGTGATCCCGCCGCTGCGCTGATGGAAATACTTGACCCTGCGCAAAATTTTGAATTCCATGATAACTATCTCGACATACCTTTTGATTTATCCAAAGTGTTTTTTATTACCACTGCCAATACTCTTGATAATATACCTAAACCACTTCTGGATCGTATGGAAGTGATGCGTCTAGCTGGTTACAGCTATGAAGAAAAAGCTCAGATAGCACGGCTTTACCTTATTCCCCGGCGGCTGGAGGAGGCCGGGCTTAGCGACAAACAGCTCAGTATAAGCGATGAAGCACTCAATTATATTATTCGCCGCTATACTCGTGAAGCAGGTGTGCGTGAGCTAGAGCGAACCATAGGCAGTGTCGCTCGCAAGATTGCAACTAAAGTGGCAAGAGGTGATAACAATGCAGTAAACATTAGCCCGGAAATGCTGGTGGAAATTTTAGGTCCGGAGCACTTTTATCTTGAACAAGCGCGACAACAACTTGCTGCCGGTGTCGCAGCGGGATTAGCATGGACCGAGGCGGGCGGTGATGTGCTTTATATTGAGGCCGCATTGTTAGCAGAAGGTAAAGAATTAACGCTAACAGGGCAGCTTGGTGATGTCATGCAAGAGTCAGCTAAAGCTGCTCGCAGTTATATCTGGGCAAATGCTGAAGCACTAAAAATAGATACCGAAAAAATTCGTAAATCTGGTGTCCATATTCATGTTCCCGCTGGTGCAGTACCCAAGGATGGCCCATCAGCAGGTATCACCATGGCCACAGCATTAGCATCGCTCTATTTTGACAGGCCGGTTCGTAGCGATACTGCTATGACTGGAGAAATTACACTGAGTGGATTAGTGTTACCTGTCGGTGGCGTCAAGGAAAAAATACTTGCTGCGCATCGAGCTGGTATTCGTAGAATCATCTTACCAAAAGAAAACAAAAAAGATCTGACAGAATTGCCTGAGCATGTGCGGAAAGCACTTGAATTCGTGTTTGTAGAACGAATCGATGAGGCATTACTCGCTGCTATTGATTCAGCCACTGATGCAAAACATTGAAAAAATCAGTGTTGGTTTGAATTTTAAAAGACTCTAGACCACGATTTTATTCATGGGCAATAGGAATATGGAAGAAAAATGTGGTTTCCTTTCCAGGTACGGAACGATAATCAATCCGCCCGTTAAACTTCTCGATGATAAATTTAACAATACTCAATCCCAACCCGGTTCCACCGTGCTTGCGGGTATCTGAAGAATCGGCCTGTGCGAATTTGTTAAAAATTTGTGAGCGAAACTCATCAGGTATTCCGATACCATAGTCAGTAACCGATACCTGTATTTCTTTTTCATCTGACGTTACACGTATCTTTATTATTCCACCTTCAGGAGAAAATTTAATAGCATTCGCAAGCAGGTTGGTCATTACCTGAATAAATCGATCAGGGTCAACACAGGCATTAACTGCAGCTGTTTCAGAAAAATCGAGCAGGATTTTTTCTTGCTCTGCAACTGGCTGATTGGATTCAAGTGATTTCTTGACAAGATCTGAAATTTCACACACCTGCATATTATAACGCATGTTACCCGAAGCCATTTTTTCGGAATCCAATAAATCGTTAACCAATGTTGTCAAACGGCTTGCATTACGGCTGGCGTTTTTAACAAGTGCCTGCGATTGCTCATTCATTTTTCCGCCAACGCCATGTTCTATTAGACTTAATGAACCACTAATCGCTGTTAACGGCGTGCGTAGTTCATGACTCACAGTGGAAATAAATTCATTTTTAATACGTTCGATTTTTTTACGTTCGGTAATATCACGGACTATCGCTGTGTAGTTAGATCTATCTCCGGTTTGCCAACGTGCCAGAGAAAACTCGAGCGAGAAGGATTCACTTTGACTGTTTATGCCATCAAGTTCTAATAACGAATTGTTAATCGATGGGTCAGGCGTCTCTTGCAATCGATTAAACACCTCTTCCACCACCGATTTTTGTGCGACGGAAAACAGCATCGAGATAGGTCTGCCAATAATCATGCCGAGATTATAGCCGAATATTTTTTGGGCAGATTGATTTAAGTACGTCATATTGCCATGTTCATTGACTGAAATAATACCATCGTTGGCGTTATCGGTAATTGCCTTAAATTGCAACTCCCGTTCACTTAGTTCCTGCATCCGCTTGTCGGCCAAGGCTTGTGCGCGTTTACGCAATCGGCCTAACGACAGAATGATATAAAATAATAACAAATCGATAATCACGCCACCGATAGCGACCATTGACGGCTGACTGGTGGCGGTTACCGCATCAAATACCTTATTGCTTCGATAATCGATGCTCCACACATGACCGCCAATATCTAGTAATTGTTTAACCTGAAAACGCGGTTCTCTTGCAACTGATACGTACTCCGACTGGGTTTCTGTGTCGTAGAGAAAACTTTCCGCGGTCGTTTGTTGTCCATCGTAAATCGTGAAATCAAGTTCCGGCAAGCCGACACCAAGAATACCCTGCATCAGATCTCCAACTCGCAAAGCACTATAAACAAACCCCACCAAGGCTTCACGTCGCTCTTCTATGCCTTGGATATCTGCATTGTAGTGAGGCATGTAGATTAGAAATCCCGCCTGAACACCTGCGTTAGTTTCCTGCACCAGGGTTACTTTGCCGGATAAGGAAGTTTTGCCACTGTCCCGTGCTCTTGTCATCGCTTCGCGTCGCACGGGTTCTGAAAACATATCGAAGCCAAATGCTCGCTGGTTACGCTCGTTAAACGGTTCGAGATAAATTATCGACGAGTAATATTCGCGTTGGCCTTTTGGTCTTACCTCAAAGTCTGTGAATCCTAGTTGCCGTATTGTGCTTATATGATTATTCAATTGTTCAGCAGGCAACCAAACTGAATAACCAACTCCCAGGGTACCAGGAAAAAAAGTGTCAATATCGAGAATTGAAACATAGCTCTTCCATTCTTCACGATTGACATGACTGGATGATTTGAAAAGCCCCAGCCCTCCACGCAGAACTTGTTCATAGTTAATGAATCGTTTCAGAATTGCGTTTTGCGCTTCTTCGATTTGAAATTCAAAACGTTCCTTTGCTCGCTGCTCTGCATAGTTGTCGGATATTTTCCAGGCAATCAGCGTTATGAGTAATGATATCGCTAATATAATCCACGCAGTTGCTGGGCCGTGAAGTATATCCACCCAATGTCTGGCTTGCGCATCGTGTTTATGATTCGTTTTATCTGGCGCATTTTTACCCACTAAAATACCATACCTTAATTTATAGTTACTGCTTACGAAGATTTATTGGGATACTATGAAATATAGAACATTAAGAGCTATCGTGAAAATATCTTTAAATCTTTAGCAATGATATAACCATGGGCGGTAAATGTAACATGGTAATTTTAGGTAAGTTATCAGCGCCTGTTGAAGCACCATATTCACCACAGCTGGTGACTAAAGTTTATAACTGACAAATATTGCATATTATTTGTCGGGATAATTTCAGCAGTGGATAAGTGGTCCGTTTTTAGTCTTTATCTTACGAGTTCGGGGTTTGAAAAAGCCAATAAGTGTATGGCAAACATTCTATTGCAAGAATAGGGGTAAGTAACATGATCACTAATACTCATGTAAATGTTAATACACCATAAATAATGGGTTAAATGTCAATTTTTCCCGCAGCACTAATACAAACTTGAGTGCCATAGCAAAAATGATTGTCAGAGAAGACTGAAATCAGTTTTTCAATCTTTTTGATAGAATCCAGATTTGTAGAGCTATTTCTCATCGGAATTGTCATCATCTACATGAGCACCATCTGGTGCAACCAGGTCATAGTTTTTAATCATACGGCGCAATCTTGGTCGGGATATTTTTAAAATGTCACATGTTTGCCCTCGATGCCAATTGGTTGCGTCCAGCACTCTTTTTACATGCAGTTTTTCAACGTCGTCAAGTGATAGCTGGGTCAGCTCCTGATGAGTAGAATTCTCTTTGTTTTCATCGGTAATTCCACAAATATCACCAACAAGATCGTGAGTGATGGTATCGTTAGGGCAAAGAGCAACAGCTTTTGCCAAAGCATTTTCCATCTCTCGGACATTCCCTGGCCAGTCATAGTTTTGAAAACAGCTGAGAACATCTTCCGTCACATGTGTTACATTTCGATGTATTTGTGTATTTATCCGGTGCAATAATACTTGTACTAGATCAAGAATATCTTCTTTTCTTTTTCGAAGTGGTGGTAGTGATATCGTTACTACTTTTAAACGATAATATAAATCTTCTCTAAATGTCCCTGCTTTTACTTTTTCGGTAAGATTAACATTCGTTGCTGCAATAACACGGGCATTGGTTTTTTGTGGCTGTTTACCGCCCAGAGGTGTAAATTCTTTCTCTTGTAAAACTCGTAATAGCTTTGCCTGAGTGGTTAAGCTTAACTCGCCTAACTCATCGAGAAAAATTGTTCCGTTCTCGGCTAGTGCAAATTTTCCGAGTTGTTTTGTTACAGCGCCAGTAAATGCACCTTTTTCATGGCCAAACATGTCGGATTCCAAAAGCGTTTCGACCAGTGCAGCGCAATTAATAGCAACAAATGGTCCATCGGAATTATTTCCTGATTGATGAATGGCGCGCGCGACAAGTTCTTTTCCGGTTCCGCTTTCACCATTAATTAAAACAGTCACTGGGCTAGATGCAACCAGTCCTATTGTTTTAAATACTTCTTTCATGGTTCGGCTTCTACCAATCATCGTATAGGGAGCGCCCAATTTCATATTGCGATTTTTCGTGTTGATAACGTTTTTGTTCAAACGTGAAAATATACGACCTATGCAATTGTTTAATTCGTCTATGTCGATGGGTTTATGAATATAGTCTTCAGCGCCACTTTGCATGGCTTGTATGGTGGTTTCCATGTCGTGGAAGGCCGTAATCATGATGACATGAACATCTGGATTGAACGCCTTAAATTCTGGCAGTGCTTCTAGTCCTGATTTACCTGGCATTTGAATGTCACAAATGATCAAGTCGGGATTGATTTTTTGTGTAATTTTCAATCCTTCATCAACACAGTGCGCAATTTCTACGTTATATTCTAAGCTTTGTAGATGAAATTGCAGTGTGCGACAGTTTGCTACATCATCATCAATAACCAATATTTTCCCTTTCAACTGATTATTATTATTCTTAATGAGTCGTAAGTTGGAATTTATTTGCATCACTAAATACCTTGTACAGTTGGGTTTGTCGGTAAAATAACATAGCTACAAGTGCCACTACCATTTTCAACTTTGAATAGTCTGATGGTACCGTTATGTTGATCGATAATTCGTTTGACGATGGGTAGGCCAAGCCCAGTTCCTTTGGCGCGTGTCGTATAAAATGGGTCAAAAAGTTTTTCTGAGTGTGAAGCATCAACACCTGGGCCGTTATCAATAATTTCAATTTGAATTTTAGGTGTTGAATTTGTAAAAACTACGCTAGTCTTCACAATGATGTTGGGTTTTTTGTCAATATCAGTTGCCGCCTGAATTGCATTGGAGAGCAAGTTATTGAAGACCTGGCACAATTTATTTGGATCTGCATATATTCGTGGTAGATTTTTTTGGTACTCTTTAACGATGTCGACTCGGTTATCACGAATAACTTTCTGAAGGGTATTTGTTGCTCTGTCTAATACATCATTAACACATAGCCAATCAGGTTGAATAGCGTCAGGGCGGGAGTATTGTAACAGGTCTGCCAGTATGGCCTCCATGTATCTCACTTGATCGAGAGACAGTTCTGATATTTCAGAAATACCTGCAGGAAATGTTTCAGAAGTATTCTTGCTCAAGATTTGTAGCGTCATTTTGATTGACGATAGAGGATTGCGAAGATCGTGAGCGATCATACTTGCCATTTGTCCCATGGCTGCTAGCGTTTGTGTTCTAGCAATTTCTTTATTTCGTTCATCAACTTCTTTTTCTAGCCGTTTTTGTTCGGTGATATCATGTCCGATGCTTGTGAGTGTAATCACTTTTCCGTGCGGATTGGTGGATAGTGTATTATTCCAAGATATATAACGTGTTTCATCATCAATGGTGTGGATGCAAGCTTCTGTTGATACTGGAGGTGTTATCCCAGCTACAATATTTTTAAAAAGAATCCGCTCTTTATGTCGCATTCCCGAGTCAATGAAATTTTCAAACCAGTTTTTTCCAATGACTTCACTTTCCTCAGCGTTTAAGAGTTTCAATAAATGAGGGTTGCAAAAAAGTATTTTTCCATCAGTATTCAGCCGAACGACAGGTAGCTTAATGTTGTTTAATGTTGTTATGAATCGTCGTTCATAGTCTGCGTGTTCTTTAACAGTGCGGCGCCTGATAGAGCTTTGAGTGAGAAAATATGAAATAACGATAATGAGTGAAAGTACAATAGAGTAGGGTAGCCAGTGGTCATCATAAAATTGTTTGATTTGATTGTTTAACGTCGCAGGGGAAATTCGTGAAACTAATTTCCATCCCTTACTTGAAAATTTATGGGTCGCTGCTTTGGCCGATGTTATGTTGCTATTTCTTAGCTCTGAATAGAACTCCAGTATGGAAACTTTTGGATAAACGGTTTCAAATGTGAACATTCCACTGTCGATAAAGAAGCTGCCACTATCTTTTGAAGATATTTTTTTCCATGCTTCTGGAAATGCAAGTGCAAAAGAGTTTTCACTGTTGGTCAGAAAGTTTTTGCTTTCGTCTTGAAAAGGGCTTCCGAGCCAAACACCCTGAGCATTTATCATGCTCATATGGGTTGAAATCTCAATGGTAGCTTGATAAAGAATATGGATTATTTCACTGCCTCTATAATCAAACAGGAGTACACCTTGTTTTCCTTTTGACGCAAAAAGAGGCGTAGCAAATTGGATGGTCGATTCACCAGCTTCATTTTCTTCGAAATGAGACATGTATACGCCGCCAATCTCCATGTCAAAAGCTTCACTGAAATAATTTTCATTTTTCTTATTTTGTAATTCTTGTCTCTCTACTATGTAAGGATCTCCATCATCAAAGTTGACACGAATCAATTCTTTTCCGTCATCTCCCAAAATGGCGATCTTATCATAGACGTTTTTTTTCTCACTAAAATAAAGAATCTCTTGTGCAACCATGAGTCGAGCTCGTTCATCATTAACGTCATCTAATAGATCCCATATCTCGTTCAAACGTGATAGAAATATTAAATCTGAAAGCACATTATGCATTTCACTTGCAATGGCTTTTTCTGCCATTTTAACTTGTTGCGTTTCGTCATTTTTAAGGCTGCCGCGGAATATTTTTAAGTCAGCATAATATTCAACGGCGATGAAGGAGAATACCAATATAAATAGAGGCACAAAAAATACATAGAAGCGGTTTAATACTTCTGATGAGCTAGGCTCGTTTGTGTCGGCGTCATCAGCCATAGGGGATTAGTGTTTTACTAGTTAGTTGTTGCATTGAAGATGCATTTTATACCAAATTAGTCATATATTACAGAAGAGTCTCTTTATTGTTTGTATAACATCTTTTTTGCCAAAAAATTTTCTATCTGTGTTTTATCGGCAGTCACGCAGCGGTGTCGATAAAGGTTAGTCCCATAGAATTATTTGCAGCTGTTGGTTATTGTGAATTTAAGTTTGTTCTTATGAAGTAAAAGCTGACTGTTTCACTACGCTAATAGTAAATCTGACAGTTTAAAAAAGCCGGGCAAGGGTGGGCCCGGCAGGCTCTGGGGTACTAGGGGTTTAGAGAGGCTTTATTGTTTTATTACACTTTAATTTATTATTTATTTGGAGCCGTTAACCATATAAGCAACGGCCGCTTTTACTTCATCATCTGAAAGGCTTGATCTACCTCCTTTTGCGGGCATCATGCCTTTTTTACCTTTAAATCCTTTTATGGCGTTTTCTTCTAAAACATCCATACCTTTAGCAACACGTGGAGACCAATCTGCACTGCTTCCCATTTTTGGAGCACCCATTACGCCAGATGCGTGGCAAACTTTGCAGACTGATTTAAAAGTGGCTTCACCACTTGCCGCAAATGCAGAAGTAGCTACTGTGAACAGAGATAGAATACCGACTACCGTTTTTGAAATTGCCTTAATTGTTTTTTGGGTATTTCTTTCATATTTTGTCATTTAGTGACTCTCCTGTAGATGTACAAATATTACGGTGTTCAATAACAGCTTTTCAGCGAAGACTATAAAGAAATATTATTTGCAAGCTAAGCTGTTAAGCATCGAGATGAAAATCGTGTTTTATTTTTATGTTTTAATTGTGGCAAGTAATAATTAAGTAAAGATGGCTGCTAAATCATGTTTACTCGATTATTCTTGCGAAAAATACACGTGTGTCATGCTGCAGATTGAATGCCAATTCAAGTTTTGTGTAAAACATACTTTAAGAGGGCTGTTAAGTGTTTGACTGTGTGAGTGTTTTGAGGAGAGGTTTGAATTTTGAGATATTTGCAAAGTCGATGCAGCGGGAATTTATATAATCGCATTGTTTAATAATATAAATGCGAATTGAACATAGTGTTCAGTCTTGGGAGAAGTACAAGCCAATCTTCTTTCATTGACTTTGCTATGAGAATGTGGGCTGAACAATTAATAAGCAAGTAAAAACGTAATATAGCTATAGATTTACATTCATCGCTAAAAGTGCGAAAGTTGTCGATCAAAAACTAAAAAAATATAAAAATCAACTTAATATAAGGGATTCACGATAAATTATGGTCATCCGTTTAAGGTTTTCGATTCTGCTGTTGTTAACGCTATTTTCGTTCTCGAACATTCATGCGGCAGATCTGACATGGGCCAGTAAAGCAGTGGTTAAATTATTTGCAACTCAGCAGAGTTGGAGTGTTGGCCAACCTTGGTCAAAAAACCGCTCGAAACAGGCGACTTGTAGTGCATTTTTCATTAAACAAGGTATTTTGACCAATGCGCATTGTGTCGCAGATGCAACTTATATTGAAATGGAAATACCGGATCTGCCTAATAAGGTAGAAGTGCAAACTGTTGCGATTAATCATCAGGTCGATCTCGCCTTATTAAAACCGATCAAAGAAAATCCTGACTTAAACTCCAAGGTAATCGAGTTTGGAGAGTTACCAGATTTACGGGATAAGGTGGTTACTGTTGGTTATCCTATGGGCGCACGACAAGTTTCTTATACGGAAGGCGTCGTCTCTCGAATCGATGTTATGCGCTATATTCATAGTAACATCCTCGCACCGCTTGTGCAGACAGATGCAACAATTAATCTTGGTAATTCTGGCGGGCCGGTATTTTCGGATAAAACAGGTGATTGTTTGGGTGTCGCGACTCAAAAGCTTTCTTCTGCGGAAGGAATGGGTTTTTTTATTCCCATCCCAATTATTAAGCAATTTCTTGATGATATAGAAGATGGGGAAGTCAATGGCATTCCCGCTCTAAGTGCATTATTTCAAACACTAGAGAATCCTGCTGCGAGGGAACAGCTTAAGTTGAAGGAAGATCAAAGTGGGATTCGTGTGCGAGATATTACCGTAGGGGGTACGCTAGACGGTGTGCTTCAGGTAAGCGATGTTATTCTCGAAGTTGAAGGGCATACAGTTTTAAATGACGGACGTGTCCCGTTTAAAAAATCTGGGCGAATTTGGTTGGGTTATTATGTTGCTAAGAAACAAGTGGGCGATAAAATAAATTTGAAAATCTCTCGCGATGGAGAAATAAAAGAGTTAGATATCACGCTAAAACCTTATCGATTAACTGTTGTTCCTCGTCAACCTCTTTATGATAAACAAACCCCTTATTTCGTCGCAGGTGGCTTGCTCTTTATTGCAGTCGAACAACGCTATTTGTGGGGTTGGGGAAGAAATTGGAAATCTGCACTACCTACAAGTTTGAAAGCGCATTTAGGGAAACTCTACGGGCATGATGGGCTTGAGCAATTAGTGGTGATTAGCGAAGTGTTCGACGCTTCAGTTAACAAAGGTTACAGCGGTGAAATCGAAAATATTCGTGTTGTTAAAATTAATGATAAAGAAATTAAAAAACTCAAAGATGCTGAAGATGCAATACAAGAGAACAAAGATGCATTCCATATTATTGAGCTTGAAGGGAATGTGAAAATTGTATTAGCTCGGGATGAAGCTGAAAAGCAAGATGAAATTATCCGTCAGCGATATGATATTCAATAAATGAACGGCAAGTATGAATAAGAACACTGGAACTTGAAATATTAGAATATTGTTATTAACTGTTTGTCTAGAAGGTTGACGAATATTGAATGAATTCAATATACTATTATTAAGATGCCAATAAAATGAGGATTTGAAATAAGCATAAGAGCATCATCTGTAAGAATTGCTAAATTAACTGGAATTTATTTCAAAATTATTGAAACCAATTCGCAGTAATATAAATCTGACCTTTAATAGCGAACTCTAAGTAGACATTCTTCGCTAATAATTAGGCGAGGAGATTTTCCGAAAATGAGTTTGCCATAGTAGGCTTTTCATTCTTGGGCAAGCTCCTAGATTTCAGTATTTCTTCATAAGGATGTGTAAATGCAATCATCGGTAACGCCTGTAAAACTATTATCTTACGCAAATGACGAAGATCGTGACTTCCTTGAAGCTCAATTATCAGATTTAGGTTTCAAATCTATTACAAAATATTCAATTGATGATTTTAACTGCCTAGCAAAAATAGATGTGGGAATCGTTGTCATCCAGATTGCTTCATTACAAAATATTCAGAAAAAAATTATAACATTCCTGCAAAATATTCGTGATAGCAAGACATTAGTGTTGTTTAACAAAGACACTATATTAAATAATGATGTTGTGCCTTATTGTGACGAAGTAACAACCTGGCCTTGTTATAATAATGAATTGGCTTATCGCATGCGCCGACTTTCCTGCTCACTATTGAATTCAAAAAAAATCAGCTCTAATTATTATGTTGGCCTGAATATTTTGGGTACATCGCAGGTTTTTACTGAAGTATTAAAAGCAACCTATAAAATATCTCAGTGTGATGCTCCAGTGCTAGTGGAAGGTGAAACAGGTACAGGGAAAGAAGTTATTGCGCGCGCAATTCATTATTTAAGTGCCCGGGAAAAAAAGCCGTTTATCGCCATAAACTGTGGTGCCTTACCTGACACTTTAATTGAGAATGAATTATTTGGTCATGACTCAGGTGCGTATACCGATGCCAAAAAAATGCAGGCTGGTTTGGTGTCGCTTGCTGAGGGAGGCACGTTGTTTCTCGATGAAATTGAAGCATTGTCATTAAAAGGTCAAATTACTCTACTGCGTTTTCTTCAGGATTACGAATACCGACCCCTCGGCAGTAAAAATATAAAAATTGCTAATATACGGATTATTACTGCGAGTAATGAATCAATAAAATCGCTGGTAGAGTCAGGACAATTCAGACAAGATCTATATTTCAGATTAAATATTTTCAGCGTTAACCTACCTCCATTACGATCTCGTGGTGAAGATGTTCGAATACTCGCCAACCATTTTATCGATAAATTTCGCGCCCAATATGATCAACCTGAAAAATACCTGGATCCCGATTCGATATTTTTACTGCAACAATATAGCTGGCCAGGAAACGTTCGAGAATTGGAAAATTATTTACATCGTGAATTTGTTATGTCTGATAATCATTGCATTAAATTAAAAATAATAAAAAATGAACCGGGAAAAGATCGCCGAAAAAATAACTCAGATAGAAGGATGCAATCACTTTTACAAAAAAAATTGAAGGACGCGAAGCAGCAACTTATCGATGAATTTGAGATTAAATACCTTTCCCATGCGTTATCAGCTGCCAATGGAAATATTGCACTGGCGGCAAAGAAAGCCGGTAAAGAGCGTAGAACTTTTACAAAACTTCTTTTTAAGCATGGTTTGGATAGAAATAATTATTCCACTAACCTTGAATAACCGACTGAGCTGCGGTGGCAAGTAGTAGTAAAGATCTAACTCCATTTGAAAAATGGGAAAACCTCATTCAATGTTTAATTATTAGGCGCTTGATATCTAGGCAAACTCCAGTTCATAACGACATTAGTCTTCCAAAACAGGAAGCTATAAACTAAAGTTGAAAGTAAAACCTAACAAAACAATTTTTTCATCAAAATTTATAACTTTTTTGCTATTTTCACTTTTTTGCGCTCGCAAATATTTCACAATACCATAGACACCTATTTTCCAAAATGCGAGATAGTTTACTCCGGCCTCAAGGTTTACCAGATTTCCGCTATTGACTTTTTCGGGATTGCTTTCCCCCTCCGGGACTTTCAGCCAGCCAACGCCGCCGCCAAAAAAGTAACTTAGTCTCTCTATTTCCTCTAAATTTGAATAGTAAAGAATATTTACGGAATATAAATTTTCTATTTCGTAAGAATGCGTAGGATTCGGACTATTGGTGTAATATTCACTAGATAATGACAGAGCTATTGGAGCTGCCTTCGGTTTGATATCAAGCGTCAACTGTCCCCCACCTAGTGCGTTTTCTGGCGATCGACTATCTCTAAATCCTCCTTGACCAAGACGCACCACAAAATCGAATTGTTCTTCCGCAGCTTTGCTATCAGTTTGTTTATTTGCTTCGCTGTTTTTTGAGCCGCTTTGAGGATAAACATTTGTGTAAATGGATATTGTACAGAGGAATAAAATAGTATTGATGTACTTCTTAGCTATAAGCATTTCAATTTTCCAAAATGGCGCGCAAGAGAAAAGGATGTATGTTCATATAGCCAGCGCTGTAAAAGGTCCCATTAATTGCATTGTTATATCCATATATCTCGATTCTAATCATTAATAAGTCGAAAATAAAGGATACCTGCTGAATTATACACGCTGTAAATATGTCCTTATAAGCTTGACGGCAGCGTCCATGCTGCCAACAGCATAATTCAGCAGGTATCCTTTATTTCCAACATTGTTTGCAATGTGTATTATAACGCCTTAACCGGAACATGAACCTCGATAATGTGTTTATTCTTCGGATGTTTTTTGGGGTCATTAAGGTACTTTTCGAAACAGCATCGTTCATCTGGTTGAAATCCACTTTGTGGTAGCCATTCACTATAAATCAAGTCCCATGCTTGTTCAAATTCAGACCCATCTATTTCAAATTTCGCGACGGCGTACTTGCCAGCAGGTATTATCGAAATACCTATTTCACCGCTGCCTTCTGTGTTGTTGTCAACTGAAATACAAGCATCAGTTTTAAATTTAGAAAACTCAGTGATTTTCAAGTCATCTCTAAAAACAGTAAAAAATTGTGTACCAGGGCATTTAATTAAATCTCTAGCACCAGCCCATTTCATTAATTTTTGAAATAATTTACTCCAAGTTTCAACTTCACCTTTAAATGGCCCAATGTGACGTATATAGGCCACATTTATTTCTTTTAGTTCTTTTATTTCAACAGTGACATCATTTTTGTCTATCATAGAAATTCTCCAATTTGAGTTGCTCGTTGAAGAGTTAATATACATCGGAGTAACTATGATACCTTTCCAATAGCTGCTAACTTGGTCGATATCTTTGCTTTGCTCTTTACAATTCTTGCTAAAAGAACTGTAACCACCATTTCTCCAGGTGGTAGCGCTCATGTCAAAGTGCTTTTTAAAAGTCCTAGCAAAAGATGCAGAATTATTAAAACCACATTCAACTGCGATTTCTGTTATTGACTTATTATTTTGATACTTTAGGCTATGAGCGGATTTTTCAATTCTAATTCGTTGAATGTATTTATATAATGATTCTCCAACAATACCTTTAAATATTCTATGAAAGTGGTATGGCGAGAAATTTGCGATGTTGGCCAATAATTCTAAGCTCAATTCTTGAGAATAATTATTATCCAAATAGTCTAAAACTCGATTTATTCTTTTTAAGTAATCGTTGTTTTGAGTTTGTTGCTTACTTTTCATCTGTCGTTCGTTTTCTGATCCAATTTAATTATTGCTATTAAAACAAAAATTACTCAATAATTCAGGATAATTTTGTTACTGGTGAGAATTCCTGAGGATATCGGGTGGCGCGGGGCATCGCGGCCCTTTGCCTCCTAAGAACCGTACGTGATAGTTTCCCATCATACGGCTCAAACTTCTCAAAAACTGTTTTTTAACGACCTGGTTGTGCTTGACGAAAAAACAAATTTATAATGTCAAAGAGCTAGCATTGCATATTTATAGTATTGTTAGGTTCAACTAATTATCTCTTATTTTTGACTATGGATTTAATGAGTTTTCCAAAGTTCTTGTCTTTTTGTTTCTTTTCAAAATATGACATCTCGTTGAAAGCTGATTCATTTTTCATCTTTAGGTAATTCTGAAACCTTTTTTCAGATAATTTACCTTCATTGATGGCCGATAGTATTGCGCAACCTTTTTCTTTTATATGTTTGCAATCACTAAATTTACAATTTTCAGATAATTCTATTATTTCTGAAAATGTATCATCAATGCCAGTATCTACAGAGATATTACCAAGTTCTCTCATTCCTGGTGTGTCTATTAACATCGCGCCACTATCTAATTGTACTAATTCTCGGCTTGTAGTGGTGTGTCGTCCTTTACTATCTTTTTTACTAACAGATTTAGTTTCAAAGAGTGAGCTACCTACAATGCTATTTAGTAACGTTGTTTTACCGACACCTGAAGAACCGAGTAAACAATAAGTATGGCCAGGCAATAGTAAGTCTTTTATTGTGTCAATATTTTCGCCATTTTCACTGCTAAATGGCAGTATTTTGGTTTGAGGAGCGATTTCAATAATACTATCTACTAATTGACTCAGTTCCTGTTGAGATTTAAGGTCACATTTACTCAATAGAATTACAGGTGTAATGTTGTACTCGTTTATCATCACCAGGTATCGTTCTAATCGCCTTAGGTTGAAATTATAATCGACAGATTGAACGATGAATGCCACATCAATATTTGAAGCTATTAATTGATAATCTATAGATTTACCTGATGTCTTTCTCTGTATTATTGTCTTTCTAGAAACTACATCATGTATTATTGCGTGTGAATCGTTATCGTAAAAGTCGACATATACCCAGTCGCCAGTTGTTGGCAGATCAGTAGCGGAATTTGCGGAGTAGGCTAGTTTTCCTGTTAGTTCAGCAAAGACATCACCATCCCCTTTGGTTATCATGTAGCTATCTTTATGAACCGAAGTCACTCGGGCCATCTCATGATTTTTTAGCTTCTCTAAATCAGTGTGGTCTTTAAACCAACTGTTATACCCTATACTTTCCAATTTATTCATAACTTATATTATACTCGCCGGCATCTAACGCAGTAAAAGGTCATATTAATAGTATTGTTAGTTATTAGATTTATAGACAATACACTGTTTCAGGATTAATGAAAATACTTGTAAGACTTAAAATACTAGCTCTTTAGATTATAGTGAGCATTAAATAGACAATGATTATATAATGTTAATAGTTGGATCAATAATTAGTCAGCTCTATTCTAGCTGGTTTTTATAGACACCATTAATATTCAATAAACACTTGTCAAAGAATTAATAGATAGCACATATGATTATTAGTGCAATATTCTATTTTCTGCTATCTTCCAAATGTATTTCTCTTAGTAGTAAGAAAAGTGGTAAACCTAATGAAACTCCTACAGTGAGCGTGCCTATAATCGGAACCCATAATTTCGTCATTTTAATTTTTTTACCTTCATAAACTATAAAACAAAGTAGCACTATCGCTGATACAATGACATTCAACCAGGATTGTTACTCAAATAATAACTTTTCAATCACCTTCACATTTATCGAGAGTATCTCTAAGGTGTAGCTAGTGCTAGTCCCTTTATTAGATTTCCCATGAAAAATCATTTACTTGCAATTAGATCTAACATTATTTTCATTTCAGATTCTTTGTAAAATATGTGAGTCTTTATTGCCCTAATTGTTAGAAAAAATATGTCCTTTAAGTACTTGTATTAATTAGCATTAAACCCTAAATACAATTATAGGGGTAGGGTAAAAATGCCCTATGTGAGTGAGTTTAGTATACGCTAACTCTTTGTAAATTATGACTAAAAAATAGCAGCGACGAATGGCGCGTGAACTGCAATATTACTAATATTTAATGGGAAGAAAAGCGTTGGTGGATGAGCACGTAAAGCAGGTGGCTAACGAGATAAAACGCTATCTACAAAAATGTCCAACCGCTTCCGACTCTCTGCAAGGTATTACAGGCTGGTGGTTGGAGCGACAACGTATTGCAGAAAATATACGAATAGTAGAAAAAGCGCTGCAAAGTTTGAAAGATGAAGGCTTTATTGATGAAAGAAAAAATGATTGCAGTTCGTCAGTCTATTTTTTAAAAAAAGAAATCGAAAAACAATTCTAATAAATTGAGTTTAATTGATGGCGAACATACACGGTTTACATTCAGTGGGGGATTCGATCATAAAATTTCTCCACAGCACTTATCCTGATACGGATGATGGTATGCCATCGTGTCAATTTCAATTGATATCCAGCGGCGAACTCGCGGAAGAACCAGGTGATGATACACGTTTAACACTCTATATTTATCGTGTGACCTACAATGAACATTTGCGTAACAGCACAATGGCTAGGATAAATAACCAGCGCGGTATTCCTTTATCTCTCGATCTCCATTTTATGATTAGCATCTGGTCCGATAGCCCTGTTGCGGAACATACGGTTTGTGCATGGGTGATGCAGCAACTGCACAATCATCCAATTTTGGATGTTTCGTCGCTTACTGAAGATGGTGGATGGCAAGCTGATGAGGTAATTCAAATAATTCCTGCAGAATTATCAAATGAAGATTTAATGCGGATTTGGGATGCATTGGCACCAAATTATCGTTTGTCGATTTCTTATATTGCACGAAGTGTACGCATCGAACCGGAAGCTTTAGTGGAAAGTCAGCCGGTTGTTGCTACACGTTTTAATTATTCAGAAAAAGCGCTTGAAGAGGTTAACGATGCCTGATCAAGTAGATCAACGTGTGCTGGGCGCAATTCGATTGCTTGATAAGGCGACGAATAGCATCATCCAAAGATCTTTGTCTTTGACTACGGACGACGCAAAGTTTGTTCGAAATCGTTCAAATTTGTACGTTATTACAGACGCAACAGGATTGAGTGATCACACCACATCATTTGAAGCACCACCTGCTAGTCCGGCGAATGAATCGATTGATATTTATTTTGAAATCGCTGATCCACAAGGGCGCTATTTGCCAAGAGTCACTCACATATCATTACCTCGTGATGCCAATCCAGATAATAACGAATTATCAAACTCTCTTTTTCAGCCAATTAATATACCGCTTTATGTGTCTGCTAACGCACCAGTGTTAAATAATTGGAGTTCGGTACGTGCATCAGTAATACGAAATGATTCTGAATTGGGCAGAATACCTGTACGCGGCAGTTTGTTGCGCGTAGTTCGTATTTCAAATGATGAAGTGCTAGCAAGTGGCCTATCAGATGAGCGCGGGGAAGTGCTCATTTTAATTCCCGGTGTCCCCATTACCCGTTTTGCTGATGAAGATGATGATGAAGACTCAGTGGAAGTATCGGAATTGCCCGTGCGGTTGGAAGTTTCATATAACGGTAGTGAAGACTGGCCAATTGATCCAGATGTTTTAGAAAATACGCATAACGAAAACTTGCAGTTATCACAAGACCTGAGCCTGAAAACCGGGCGAATGGAAAAAACAACTATTGAATTAACTTAATCTAACGGTTTAAGGAGAAACAAATATGCCCGAATATCTAGCGCCCGGGGTTTATGTTGAAGAAGTGAGTTTCCGGTCAAAATCAATTGAAGGTGTAAGCACCAGCACTACCGCATTTGTTGGTGTAACACGCAAAGGCCCGACATCAGGTGCACCGGAATTAATAACCAGTTTTGGGGATTTTGAAAGAATCTATGGCGGGCTTAACGATATTAGTTTTGGCTCAAACAGAATCACTAACTATCTGGCTCATGGTGTAAAAAATTATTTTGATAATGGTGGAGCACGCTTGTTCGTAGCCAGAGTGTTTGTAACGGATGGTTCAACAACTGGCATTGCTGGTTCCAGTTTGATTGGTGATGGCTCAGATACCGACGACCAGTTTAGATTTACAGCCCGTTCACCCGGCGCCGAAGGAAACGGAAGCGTTGCACTGAGTGTTAATGAGACCGATGTAAGTAGTGCAGCGATAACTGCCCCAGCTCTCGTCCGTGCACCGAATGGTTCGTTGCTTGATGACGGAGGCACTGTATATATTAAGAGTAATGGAATTTGGTTAGATGCGAGTGATGTTGCGTTCACTGGCCCAGCGGGCGGATCTGCCGTATTGGTCACTTTGAATGTTTTAACTATTGATGCTAATGGTGATCAAGTGTTTTATGAAAACATGGGTTTTGGTTCTGAGCATCCAAACTATGTTGCAAATACATTGAGTAGCACACCTGTACGTCGGATCGATCAGTTACAAAATAATTATGCGATAGAGCTTGGATCATCTGTCGATGGTTTTCGACTCTACTCCATTGTTAATACCGATTTAGGCTCAAACAGTTCAGTTTCATATTCACTGACGGGCGGTAACGATGGTGGTATGCCTGCCGGTTCCAATTATGTTGATCCATTGTTATTACATGCAAGTAATGATGATATATCGATTGTTTCCGCGCCAGGTTATTCGGCCTATACTGATCGTGTCGGTATTCAAAACGAAATACTGACTCATGTGGAGCAACGAAAAGCTTATCGCATTGCGGTGCTCGACGTTCCTATTGATCAAACCGTTACAGAAGCAGTTGGGGTAAAGAGTTCAATCGACTCAAGTTATGCAGCACTTTACCATCCCTGGATTGTGGTCTCAAATCCCTTAGCCCGACCTAACGATTCCAGTATTCCAAATGAAGTGGCATTGCCGCCTTCAGGATTTGTCTGTGGAATATATGCGAGAAACGACAACACCAAAGGTGTTGCGAAATCACCCGGTAATGAAGTTGTTCGCGGGGCAATACGTTTTCAAACTGAAATCAGTTTTGCTGAACAGGAGATACTAAATCCCAAAGGTGTTAACTGCCTCAGGTTTTTCCCAGGGCGTGGCAATCGTCTATGGGGTGCCAGAACGACGACATCTGATCCTGAATGGAAATATGTTGGTCCAAGACGCTATTTTCTCTATCTGGAGAGATCTATTGATCGCAGCACTCAGTGGGCGGTGTTCGAAAATAATGGCCCTCAATTGTGGGCGAATGTTAGGGAAACCGTTTCTAGCTTTCTTTACAATGAATGGCGTTCAAACGCGTTGTTGGGTTCAACGCCAGAAGAGGCATTTTTTGTTCGCTGTGATCGTACAACCATGACACAAAATGATCTGGATAATGGACGAATGATTTGTCTAATTGGAGTTTCGGTACTTAAACCTGCCGAATTTGTTGTATTCCGCATTGGTCAAAAAACAATGGATGCTAGATAGGAAAAGCGAAGGAGAATAGTTTATGGCAGACCGAACAACCCCATATGGTGCATTTAACTTTTTGGTGAATTTGAATAGAGGTGTTGGGCCGGATACACCATTAGGTGGTTTCTCTGATGTATCTGGTATTGGTTTTGAAATTACCATGGCGGAATATAGAAATGGCAATGAAAAAGAAAATCACGTCCGCAAAGTACCCGGTATGCATAAAATACCTGATGTCACGTTAAAACGCGGCATTGTGAATTCAAAAGATTTGTGGGACTGGATTTCTGACGTGCAACGCCAGGGCCCAGGTGCAGGGCAAAACGATGTATCCATTACTTTGCAAGACGAAGCGGGTAATGCAGTGCAAACCTGGAAGCTGCAAAACGTGGTACCAATGAAATATACCGGGCCAACCTTGGCAGCCAAAGGTGGCGGAGATGTGGCAATGGAAGAGCTGGTGCTTTCTGCGGAAGGTATGGCTTTGGATGTTGCATAAAAAATTATATTCACTAGGTTGCTATCAAGAGTTGCAAAAGTACAACATGCCACTGATTGCGACACACTGTACCTATGTCCCTATAAGCTCGACGGCGGAGTCCATTCCGCCGACGGTCGAAATCAGCGGCATGTTGTACTTTAAAGACGATTAATATGAAACGACTCTCATTTGAAATATCGAAACCAATTGAAGCCACGCTTCCAAGTCGTATGGATGTGGCTCTGTTTGCTGGTTTCGTGAGTCGTAGATCGGAAAGTGCAGTGCCGAGTGTTATACGGGATTGGCTAAAAACAAATGGTTTTTCTGATTCAAATGATTTGCTTGATGTGCCCGTGCCTGTTGAAAACTGGGATATTTTCGATCAGCTATTTGCCTGGGATGAGCGGGTTGTCGAAACGAATGAAATTGATGGTGCGGTAAAATTGGATACTTATCTTGGTTCAGCTGTTCACTCCTTTTTTCAACAGGGCGGAAAAAAATGTTATGTAGTACGTGTCGGTGACAATATTGAGTTTGGAAGCGAGCGTATTCTGCGTGACGATCTGATTAAGCAATTAGTCCCAGGTTACACGGGGTCTCCAAGTGCTTCCGCAGACGACAGATCAAGTTGGTATGGGATTGCTTATCTTTATGGTCTTGCGGATGTCTCCATACTTAGTGTGCCAGATTTGTCAGAGCTTGTGGCAGCAGATCCTGATACATTATCGACCGAGATACCTGAAGCTGAGGTTCCGCCTGAACAGTTTGTTGAATGTTCTGCGCCTCAAGCAATGGATGTTGATGATAAGAGTCAGTATTTGATTGCACCGCGATGTGATGATCAAGGATATGATAGTTGGATTAATATTATTCATGTCATAGCAGAGATGCTGGAAGATCCAAAAACAGGTCGAGCGACACAGCTTGTGGCTTCAATCCCTTTACCCGTCAAAGGCAGTGCTGCAGATAAAAATTTGATTGAATATTTATCTGAAAAACAATGTTTAAGTGGAAACATCAGAACGAGTAACAAAAGCATTTCTAGTGCATTTGTACAACTCACTTATCCCTGGCTAAAAATAGCAGAAAGTAAATTGCCGGAAGATCTCAACGTACCAGAAGGAACGGTGGTTGGATTGTTAGCAAGAAATGCATTGTTGAGAGGGCATTTTCGTTCTATCAGTTATTTACCATTAGTTAATATCGATGATGTGTTCCCTCAGCTAAACGAAAGACAACGCCAAATGCAGGCCAAAGACAGTGATTTTGATTTAACGGATAGAGTTTCAATATTTAGTATGACAGCAAATGGCGTGCGCTTGATTTCTGATGTGACAACAAGTGCCAGTGTGGATTATCGGCCATCTGGTGTCAGTCGATTAGTGTCAATGCTGGTAAGAGAATCTCGTCGTTTGGGCGAAGCGATGGTGTTTGAATCTTCTGGAGAAGTATTGTGGCGTAAGCTTACTGATCGGCTCAATGTTTTTCTAATGTATTTGTATAGAGCTGGTGCTTTGAATGGAGCGAGTGCGACGGAAGCATTTCAGGTTCGATGTGATCGTTCAATAATGACACAAAATGATATTGATAATGGCAGAGTTATTGTTCAGATTATATTTAGTGCAGCTGCTTCTATTGAATCCATTATAGTTACTTTAACGATGGATAATGGTGGGCAGTATGTAGATGTTGTATCGCAGTCAACCGAGGCAGCATAAAAACCATGATTGAAAATTTTCATCCTTTTCGTTTTCAAATCGATTTTTCAGAAGATCTTTTTGATGGTAGTGGTGACGGAGCGGTGGAACTGTGTAGCGGCGCTTTTTCGGAAGTAACAGGGCTTGAGATTACAATGGAGCCAAAAGTGATTAAAGAGGGTGGGCGTTCATGGGGAGCAGCACAACGAGCCGGACAAGTCACATTTTCTACCGTGGTTTTAAAACGAGGAATGACAAAAAGTCGTGACCTCTGGAAATGGTTTGAGTTGGTGGGTGCGTCGCGCTATGCCTATCGTCTGGCAGCGACAGTCACTATGTTTGATACCAATGGTCAGTTCATGATGGCCTGGAAACTGGAAAAAGCGATGCCAATAAAATTTAAATCCGCTGATCTTAATGCAAAGGCTACGGATGTTGCGATTGAAGAGTTGCATTTGGTACATGAAGGTTTAAGTCTGGTAGAGGCATAGGGTTACGATGAGCAATATACCTACAGTTAATCGTGCAAAGTTTATCAGGCAGACGGATGCCGGACATGAAGACGACGACAATAAAACAATCGACGTCCATTTTAATCCTGTAAGTTTGCAATATGTTATTAGCAACACGCTTAAAAAAGTCGGCAGGGGTGATAGTGCAAAACAGCAGGTTTCACAGTCAACGGGCAAATTGACCATGGATCTTGTGTTTGATACCACTCATGAAGGTTACGATGTTAGAAGCGATACAATCAAGGTTGCAAGATATTTAAAACCCGTTAACAAAGATTTGCCTATTGTTAAATTTATCTGGGGGACTTTTTCGTTTCAGGGAATGTTTGAAAGTTATAAAGAGACGATCGATTTTTTTTCCGCAGAAGGTGTCCCTTTACGTGCCAGCTTGAATATTACATTAGCCAGTCAGGATATTGTATTTGCTGCAGATGCACATGAAGCCAGCGAGAATGAAGCCACAAATCAAAGTACCAAACCACCAGCTAATCTTCAGCCACCATATCAACCGGAAACGGGTTCTTCTTCCGGAGCTGGCGATAGTAGCGGTGCAGGCAGTGGTTTGAGTGATACTGCAGGAAGTGGAGCTGGCGCAGGTTTAGGCGCAGGCATCGGCGGTGGTTTAGATCTGGGTATTAGCGGTGGTGCCGGTTTAAGTATTGGTGGTGGCGTTGGTATTAGTGGAAGTGCAAGCGCGAGTGCAGGATTTAGTGCCGGAGTGAGCGGCGGAATCAGTGGTGGTGCCAGTGCAAGTTTTGGCGCTGGGGCGAGCGTCAGTTCAAGTTTTAGTGCAGGTGCTTCCAGTAGTTTTGGTGGTACTGCAAGCATAGGCGCAAATGCATCTGCGGGTGTTAGTGCTAGTCAAGGTGCATTTTCTGGTTTGCGTACTAATTTATCAACAAAATTAACAGCAGAAGTAACGCCTCTTGCTCCCATTAATCTCAGTAGCACTTTATCGTTGGGGACTGGTGCAAACGCTGGTTTTTCGGTTGGCGGAAAAGCAAGCGCACAAGGCTCCTTGAGTATGAAAGCCGATGTCGGTGCATCAGGCGCTTTACAAGCGAGAATACAGTTTAATGAGGGATAACAATGGGCGTGGTAATTGACGAAGTTGAAGCACAAATCGAACAGAGTCCAACAGCTCCTCAACAATCAAATGGGGAAAGTGATTCGGCACAACAGCCGGAAAAAAATTGTGACGATTGTGTAAAACATTACGAACGGAGAATGAAAAGGCTTTATGCCGACTAATTATTGGATACATGCATGACCGAAGCCCAATTAAGTTCAATTGCAGTCCGTTCAGCAAAGCCAACAGTAAGGGCGGATGAACAAGAGCATGACAAACTCAATGAATTACTTATCGCTATGGAAATGAAAGAACAAGAATCAGGATTAAGTTCTATTGAACTACGTTATAGCAACGTAGCGAGTACCGATGACGGTACCTCTGAACTTGCATTCGAAGATGAAGCGATATTGCGCCTGGGTACACTACTGACAGTATATTCCGGTGATGAAAATGAACCACAAGAAATATTTCGAGGAATTATTACGGGGTTGGAAGCAGATTTTCCCGTTTCTGATCCACCTGAGCTGGTTGTGTTGGCAGAAGATGTTTTACAGAAATCAAGAATGATGCGGCGTACAGCAGTCCATGAAGAGACAACCATTGCAGATATCGCAGAGACTATTGCATCAAATATTGGCGTAACAGCACAAATAACTGAGTTGGATGATTCTATTGGAACTTGGTATCAATTTAACGAAAGTGACCTGATGTTTTTACGTCGACTATTGAATCGATATGATGCTGATGCGCAAATAATTGGTGAAGAACTATTTGTATTTCGACGCAACGAAATGCAACGACAAATTGTCGAACTGGAATTACATGGCCAATTGCGAAGTGCCCGTATACTTGCTGATCTTTCACATCAAATATCAGAAGTCACTGTATCGGGTTGGGATGTGAATCAGGGAGAGAGAATTACGGCAACCAGTACAGGTGCAAATGAAGGTCCCGGCGATGGTCGCAGCGGTGCAGAATTATTAGTTGATGCTATTGGTGAACGATCTGAGCATATAGGTCACCTCTCGGTTAATAATCAGGAAGAAGCACAGTTGCTGGCAGATTCCGCCTATGATCAAGTTGCACGGCGCTTTGTTTGTGTAGAAGCAACGGCTGAAGGTAACCCCGCGATACGTGTAGGCAGCAATGTTACCTTAAGCGGTATTAGTACGAGATTTGATAATAGTTATTATGTCACATCTTGTTGTCATCGTTTTGATGTGACGCGTGGTTATGAAACAGATTTTGAAGCGGTTTCAAGCAAGCTTCAGTATGCATAAAAAAAACACAAAGGCAAAATGAATAATGGGGAATATGGATCTATTTAATCGAGCAATAACAGATCAGATGCGTGGTAACTATCTGGCTGAAGTTGTATCTGTGCAAGATCCAGATAATCTTGCTCGCGTGCAGATTCGTTTTCTGAGTTATGATGGAATTGGTGAGCAGGATGGCCCGGTCTGGGCTAGAGTCGCCGTTGCCTTTGCGGGAAATCAACGTGGCAGTTTTTTTATTCCTGATGTTGGCGATGAAGTGCTGGTGAGTTTTGTTAATAATGATCCACGTATGGCAGTCATCATTGGCAGTTTCTGGAATGGTGCCGATGCACCGCCAGAAACGCTGGGTGGTTCAGGTGACAGTGTCGATCGTTGGACGTTTGTCGGTAAGCAAGGAAGTCGGATAGCTATCGTAGAAGAGAGCGCAAGTACTGCTACCATCGAACTCACTACGGCTAATGGGGTAAGCGCGACCTTAACTGATGAAGCCGGCGGTAAAATGGAAATTGTCGCAGCAGGCAATACTATAACTATTGATAGCAGTGGTGTGAAAATCGATAGTCCAGCAAAAGTAGAAGTCAATGCCAGTACTGTTCAAGTGAGTTCCGGCATGGTCACAGTAGACGCTGCACTTTCAAGTTTTTCCGGTGTTGTGAAATGTGATGTTCTACAGGCTACAACCGTTGTTGCAACGACTTATACACCTGGAGCAGGTAACGTATGGTAAATCACAATATTACACTGCAGGGTTTTAGCTTTACTTCGCAAAATTCACTTGCATCAAAAGCGCCACCGACAATTCTTGCGCGAACCGATCAGGAATTTATTCCTGCCATACTGAATGAGTTAAAATCAGAGCAAGGACGTAACTTATTAAAAAATACCGTTAATAAAACAGCGGATGAGAACAATATCGCTAAGCTTTTTCAACCGGTGCACCGTACCTTTCACATCGCATTATTTGAACTATTTTGTGAAGAACCGGGATTTCCAAGAGTCGACCCTAAAAAAATAGAAGGTTCAGGGTTGCTTATCAGACGTCGTGTGCAAAGCAAAGAAAAAGGATTACTTACTACACAGCTACAGGGTTGGTTGCAGTCAGGCAGCAAAATACAAGGCTGGGTTAAACTGAGTCAAGACCAGCAAATACAAGATCCAGATCCTAAGTTTCGCCCAAGAAAACTTCGCTCGGGTAATGTCGATATTGATAAAAAACTTTCTCTCGTCAGTGAGCCATCAGAAGTGCTGTCACCCTATAGTGAAACATTTTCGCCTCTATTTGTTGCACCACCGGAAGTTTGTGAAGTTGCAAAAAAAACAATTTTATATGCACTAATTCCAGTCACAAGCAATGAAATCAGTGAAGCGGATGTTGAGCTGCCGAGTTATGGGTCATCAACGTTTTCGAAGACCGATCCAGTCTATCGTCATTTATCAAAACTGTTGACACAGACCCAAAAGACAAAAAGCTATGCCTGGACAAATAAGGAGATAACACGAAGCGATCTTGATCAAGGATTGGCGAGTGCGACAAAAACCACTCGCGAAGATTGGGAGTCACTTATCGCGGGCCTTGAACAATTGTTGATTGAATTTGATGCTTTTGGAACATCCAAGCAGAGCATCGAATTATTCAAAGCGCTTGATCTGATCCAATTGCCTTATAAAGACACTAAGGGAAAGATTTTTTATAAAAAAGCTGGCGATGTTTTCAAACAAGCGACAGATTTATTGGTTCAACGATCAGAATCAATCACGTCGCTTAAAATGCCAATCCACTGGCCTCAAATTGACGAAAAAACCCAGGTGCAAATATGGCGAGCAGCCACCGCGAGTTTAACATCACGTGCAGAGCAAATCAGCCCAGGTATTGGTCGTTATGATGAGCTTGATCAAAAATATCAGCTTGAAGCTTTTGTTCGAGTGAAACAAAAAGATGATTGTCCGCCAAAATTAGTGTGGAGCAGTCCCAGTGCCGCTTTTACTATCGCTCCCTGGTATGAGAGTGGAGACGTGCCACCCGTGCGAATCAGTTTGCCGGATGTTACTGATAAAAACTTTTTGAAGAAACTCAAACCCAGTGTCGCGTTTGCCATGCCAGAGTCGTTGTTTAATAGCATGAAAGGAGCAAAACTTGATTCGTTAATGGAGGGTAAAAAACCCTCAGAAGGACCGAGTATCGGCCTGGGATGGATTTGTGGATTTAACATTCCCATTATTACTTTTTGTGCTTTTTTTGTATTGAGTATATTTTTATCATTGCTTAATTTTATTTTCCAATGGTTACTGTTTGTAAAAATATGTATTCCCTTTCCGGTGAAAAAATGATGTCAAATGAAAAAACATATCCGGATTTTATTGGTTGGCCTTTGTTACCGGTACCCGATGAACAAGGACAGCTTCACTATCCGGATCTCGATCAGAGTGTTCGCCAGTCTATTGAGATTATTTTGAGAACAAAACCCAACGAGCAATTGATGCGACCACGATTTGGCGCAGGTTTGGAAAACTATTTACAAGAGCAAAATACTTTGACCACACGTCAACTTATAAAAGAATCAATTGTTGAATCACTGGAACGGTGGGAAAAGCGGATACGCATAAATCTTGTCGAGGTCTGGCCCGTTACTGAGTCGCCGACACAAGTACGAATAGAAATAGCCTATCGGATAATTGCGACTGGCACTGCAAAAAACATTGGATTAAGCATGGATCTGGAAGCCTAAGCTATGCCCATTACACCACCAAGAATTGACGACAGAAATTTTAACGAGTTGGTGGATGAGCTTATTTCCCGCATACCTGCTCATACGCCGGAATGGACTCATCCACGAATTGGTGATCCCGGTAGAACACAACTTGAGATGTTTGCCTGGCTGGTCGATTCGTTACTCTATCGCGCTAACCTCATTCCAGAAAAACAGCGATTGACATTCCTTTCGTTGTTGGGAATACAAATGCAACCCGCGGTTGCTGCAAAAGGTGTGGTATCGCTATCACATGAAGATAAAAAAGCTGTTGACGTGATTCAGCTTGGGCCGTTGTCAAAAATAACAGGTGCCAGTAAATTTGAAACACTTTCAGAAATAACAGTTCTTCCCGTCAGTGCGAGTGTTTATTACAAACGAAAACTCGATGATTCCGAACTGGATGAGATGGGGGATTTAATACTTGGCTTGTCGGAAGTTTATAATCTTGACAAAAAGGCCGCACCTTATGCGACGACTCCGCTATTTGTTGAAGGTCAATCACAACCCTCAGGTTTCGATATTATTGAGCAGACACTTGATAAAAGTCTTTGGATAGCACTATTTGCACAAGACAAAGATAATGTCGAGACAGTTCGAAAAACTTTGGGTGGAAAAAATAGTATCGATAGCGAATTTCAACAGAGAATTCTAAATATCGGTGTAATGCCGGCTATTGAAATTCCTCCACTTTTTGATGAGGCTGGTGAACGCGGAAAAGTAAATTATGTCTGGGAAATAAGTACAGGTAAAGAAATCAATCTAGAGCCAGAATATTCAACGTTGGATATTGTGAGCGATAGTAGTGCTGGTTTTACAAAACGTGGTATTCAACGATTGTTATTGCCTGGAGAAGACGGTATTGGTGCACCCAGTAATAATGTGCGTAAATCATTAAATGCAGGTGTTGGCGACAGGCCACCAAGAATTGACGATGAGGATCAGGCAGAGCGCCTGGTAACCTGGTTAAGATTGAGGCCTGTGGATGCACTAGAATCTCTGACTATTAGCTGGTTGGATATTAACGCCGTAGAAATAGATCAGAAAGAAACAATTCGATCCCGTGTTATCGGCCAAAGTAACGGCAGTGCTGATCAGGTATTCACATTGCCGGGCAAGTCAATCGATTCCCAAACGCTAATCGTACAAGTCGAAGAAACCGGTTATGGCTATGTGACCTGGGTTAATTCGCAAATCGCAATCGCTGGCAGGGATGATGCGGTCTATGAACTAGATAGTGAAGCGGGTACTATTACATTTGGCGATGGAGTCAGGGGCAGAGTCCCTGCTTCAGGGAAGCGAGTGCGCGTCGCTGTCATGCGTGCTGGCGGCGGTGTATCAGGAAATCTTCCTTCTGCCTCATTGAGTTCAATACAAGCATTAGACTTGAGTGGAAAAAAATTTGCTGCCAAAGTTAAAGTCAGGCAGAGTCTGCCTACCGATGGTGGAAAAGATGCCGAGACATTAAACGCAGCAGAAAAACGCATTCCATTATGGTTGCAACATAGAAATCGTGCTGTTACTGCCAATGATTATCGATCTCTTGTTGCAGAAACGCCGGGAGTCAATGTTGGGCGAGTTGAATTACTTCCTCGTTTTCTTCCACACCAACGAAAATCAAATGTTCCAGGCGTAGTTTCAGTTTTGGTATTACCTGGAAAATCTCAGGTAAAAGCACCAAACCCCAGGCCTGATAGACCGTTTATCGAAAAGATTTACGAATATCTTTCCGCACGCAAACCATTAGCGACAGAACTTTATGTGATTGGTTGTGAATATGTACAACTCAGCTTGTCTGTGGCATTTGAATTACGGGATGGCTATGGCCATGATGAAACCGTTAATGAAGTTAAACAATCACTACGAAATTATCTTTGGAGCCTGGCCCCCTATGGGCCAAACGGTTCGGGATGGCCTTTGGCGAAAGGTGTTGGCGATCGTGAACTGGAGGTTGCGGTATCGCGTGTGGCTGGTGTCGAGCAGGTTGGTGGTGTGAATATATTTGTACAAAAAAATGGAATCTGGAAAAAATTAACTTCAAAACAAGCTTGTGCTCCAGTAGAAGTGAAACTGAAAAACTGGCAATTGCCAGAACTACTATCGGTTGTCGCAATTGTCAGTGATGGTGCTCCACCAGATGATCTAAGTGGCGTACCCAATGCGTTCAACGATTCAGATAGTGGAATCGCCGTACCTATCGTACCAGAGGTATGCTAAATGGACACTAACGGACAACGATTCTGGATGCTTGCTGATGAATCAGATTGGAATATTAGCAATCCTGATGAGTTAGAGTATGAGTCGTCTAGTCGCAGACTCAAATTGTCCAATAAAAGATTAACTCCCTTTGAGCAAGAGCGAAATGCCATTGAGCTTGCTTTGGCTGAAGCGCATTTACAAAAAGTCCCCGCTACTTTAGATCTGGAAAACACACTTGCTTATTGGGATGAAGGTGATAAAGCAGTTGTTATAGAAGTTAATGATCAAAAAGAAAAAATATATGTGCCGAGTTCAGTTACGGCGCCAACGGATATATGTTTGGGATTTGATGGTGTGCTATATCTGGCCATTGATGGCAAAATATTCATGCATGATCAAAAATGGCGCTGGTCTACTGTCGTTCTGGAAGAAGAAAGCTTTGTTGCCTGGCGTCTGGCTGCAATGCCCGACGGTGGCGTTTGGGTACTGGACAAAGTAAACAAAAGATTGGCGAAAGTGCAAGGTATGCCGTTGACCACAGTACCTGGTCCATACGCGGATGATATTTTTCGACCTTGTGAAGAAAATCCTAATCCACCACGACTAATAGTTTTAGATAAAATCGATTTTGATATTCACGAGCAACCTGTAGCGATTTCTGCTAATGCAACTGGGGTGTTGATTATTTTATGTTGGAATGAAACAGGACCGGCCAGCGTTCGAAAATTAATTCGTAACCAATTTGAATCAAGGAATGTGTTGGAAGAGCTTGTTTATCCTTACAGTATTGACTGGATAAAAGCAGATAGGTTTGCTGTATTGTTAGCAAATACCAATGAAGCATTAGTTTATCAAGACAATACAAGTTTAGATCAACTTCCCGCAGTTGGAGATTTTTATCCGCTCAGAGATCATGACGCTACACCTTTTATACACCATTTAAATGAAATACCTCACTATACTGCGGTTAGGATGGAGGATGGGGTCGCGTCAATTTTAGTGAAAAAACTCAGTCAAATCTCTTTGCCTACTTATTCACGCCTAGGATCAGCAGAGAATAGAAAAGTGATTGATAGTGGTGACAGTCATACAGAATGGCATCGTTTATATATTGAAGCAATTATCCCCAAACAGTGTTTTATTGAAGTTAGCTTGTCGGCTTCAGATGATACTGTTATCCCCGAAGATGAATCAAATTGGTATCCTCACTATTTTGGTAAGTCTCAACGTAACGAAAATGCGGAGATAAGAAATCACGAACTGGCACCGGAAGGTGTATGGCAATCTTATCCTTCAGAATTGCCACATCATGAAGGTTTGCTGGATTGTGAAAGAGTTAACGGGCAATCTGGATTGTTTACAGTTTTGGTGCAGCGTAGTGGTTTAAGGGTCAGAAGTTTAACAGGCCGTTATTTGTGGCTGAGGATAACATTGCATGGTAATGGGCGGCAGACTCCTGAACTCATTGCTTTACGAACTTACGGAAGTCGATTCTCCTATGTTGATCATTATTTTCCCGAGTTCTATCGGGAAAACGTGTTTGCTCCAGATGCTGATGCCGTTGGAAAAGCAACACCAGCGGATTTTCTTGAACGTTCATTATTGAATTTTGAAAGCCTGCTTACGCCATTACAAGATCGAATTGAAAATGCACATTTATTGACTCAACCACAGAGTATTCCCGATGAAGCGCTGGATTGGTTGGCAAGCTGGGTAGGATTAACTGTGGATTCGGCTATGCCTGTCGAGAGGAAACGGTTGTTCATAGAAATTGCTGCACGCCTTTATCGCTGGCATGGCACTTTAAAAGGATTGAAAGCTGCGATAGAAGTAGCAAGTGGCGGTGAGCTTAGCGCGGGAAATATTGTTGTATTGGAGGATTATCGGCTTCGAAGAACGGCAGCTACCATCCTGGGTGCAGATTTAACTATCGAAAACGATCCCTTGCTTATCGGTACAATTGAAAGTGGGAATTCCTATGTGGGTGACACTCTTTTTTTGGGCGATGAACTGAAAAAGGAATTTCTTGCACTGTTTAATATTGAAGATGGATTGAGCGAAGATGAAAACCAAGCCATTGAGCTGTTGTATGACAGGCTGGCGTTTCGCACAACCATTCTCGTACATCATGATATTGAACCTCAGGAACTTGGCCTATTAAAACGTGTTGTAGAAATGGAAACACCAGCGCATGTCGAAGCTAAAGTGGTTAAAGCAACACGACCATTTTTGGTCGGCATGGCGTCGCTGGTTGGTGTTGATACCTATCTTGATAAAGCAAGAACAAAAAATCCGGTTCGAATAGACAAGTCAATTATTGGAATTAGTGATTTTATCAAAACGCCAGCAAAGTTCAATTCACCCTACAAACTCAGTAATTTATACGGCGAATCTGGCTCAGGAAAAAATCCCATTGCAAAAATATCAGCTAGCGATGCTGAATATGGTTACTCATTTAATCTGGATAGTCATGGATCACGTGCCTTCGGTGGACGAAATATTGCGCGCAGAATCTGGGAATATTTACAATAACAAAGGAGAATAAAGTGGCAACTTTTGAATTGAATAAACCTGTTGAAACCGCAGTACCCAAGGTTGAGGTCACTGTAGATATCAATAACCCATTACCGATTGGTGTTCATCGTTTTCAACTCATAGTCGAAGATGAAGCGGGAAATCCATCGGCACCTAGTTTTATTGATGTTGTTGTGAGAGATACAAAACTTCCAACGGCGGTTATTGATGCTGTGAAGCCAATTGAAGCGGGTAATAGTTTTGAACTTTCAGGAGAGCGTTCATCTGATGTACCGCCCGGGAAAATTGTGAAGTATATTTGGACGATGGTTCCTAGTTTGGATCGACCAGTAATTGTAAATCCTAATATAGGTGATGTGATCATTAGAGATCCTATCACGCCATAAATACAGGAAAGAAATGTGGCAAAATTTTTCCCTAATAAACCCGTGGAAACCAGGACTCCTAAGGTTGTGGTGGACGCAGGTTTAAAACCCGGTCGATATCGTTTCGAACTGGTTGTCGTTGATGATCAGGGAAATAAAAGTAAGCCATCGTCAATTATTGTAGAAATACGGGAGCGTTAATAGTACTGATGACTATGACGTTCTCCATTGCTTTAATCAAGAGAGCAAGCTATGAGCACTAAAGAAGATTCGCTGGTTGCAGAATTTAATTCTGAACGTGTTAATTACGCAACTGGCGTAATGTTAAATGCTGATGATTTTATTGCCGAGCAAAATTATCATCGTGGTCGTTTGGCGCGAGCACTGGGTTATCTTCACGGATACGGTACAGTTGCAGGTTTGCGTGTCTTGCACGAACCAAGTTCCGATATTTCGGTTGTAGAATTATCCGTGGTTAACAGCGGAGCACCAGAAGCAAAAAATTTTAAAGGTATGCTAGGCGAACCGTTGGGATCCATACCTTTGGGTGGGAAAGTTTCAATCGCAAAGCGCGATAGTCATGATACAACGGATGTTGAGTTGGAAGAACGAATCACAGTGCAGCCCGGTCTAGCAATCGATCGCCACGGTCGTCTTATTGAAGTGTCAAAACCATTTTGTCTGCGTTTGAATCGTTGGTTTCTTTCTCAGGAGACAGAAAAACTAGAGAATGCCAGACATGAGGGAACTACAAATGCAGTTGTTGCCGATCTGTTTGTCCGCTTTGTGACTTGTGAGCATGGAAAAACACCTGCATTTGCCAGTGGTCCATTTAATTCATTGGATGCGATAACCGCAGCAAGGTTGCGAGATTATTTCGAGTTTTTTATGGTATTGCGTCCTAAAACCTTACCGCTGCCAATGCCGGTAAGTCCCTGGGAATCGATTGCAGATGTTCCCAGTGAGGATCGAAAAGCAGCCTTAAATGAAGCAGTTTTGAGCAGCTGGAGAGGTGGCACAGAATTTAACGATGAAAATGGTTTGTTACCTTTAGTTGAACATACTGGTGTGTCAGATACCTCTTCGTTACTTTTGGCTCGAATACAGATTCCTGCCATACGTGGCGAGGGTACGGGTACCGGCGCAGATACACCAAGACCGGTGCGTACCGAAGATCCGGTGACCATTGATAATAATCTTAGGCATTTTGTTTATGGCGCAGGGGCGTTGGCTCAGTGGATGGATAGGTGATATTAGTTATGAATTCTAAATACGGAAAGAAAGGCTGTCCAGCAATTGTAACACGCAGTAATTACATCCTTGTATGCTTGAAGGTAGCATCCGTGCTACCTACAGTTATAATTGCCGGGCAGCCTTTCTTTCCTGCTTTCGTAGAAAAATACATTTATGAATTATCAAATCGATTTCATTCCTAAGGGTAACACTAGGATCAAGTTTAGAGGAAAAAGTGATGTTTGATTCAACTGCTGGTCAAGCGAAAGAAAAAGTAGACATTACAGAAGAAGATGTTCAAAAGATGAAAGAAGCGGGTACATTGGTGATCGATAACGGTCGACGAAGACCGCTCTATTTCGATGGCCGATTCCTGGCTGCCAGTGATTTATCTATGGAGCAGGAATACTTCATTTCTCGTCAATCATCTTTCGGTAAAGCACTCGGTGGTGGAGTGGTCGAAGGTTTACTGGTAGAAGAAGATCCAGGGGATGCCAGAGGAATTCAAATTACTGCGGGACATGGTTTAACCCGCGCGGGTGAAATGGTATTGCTTGCCGAAGATAATCAGGTTAGTTTGACTGATGTAGCAGAATCACAACGTCTTAACGTGGATTTTGGCTTATCTGAAATACCCAAACCTCCTGTCTCAAATCGTTCAGGACTATTTATTATTGCTTTAAGACCTGTTGAATACACAGCGCATCCGATTGCGGTGTATCCCACCAGTGTCACCGGAAAGCCAGCCAATAACAGCAGCACTGCAACTGGTGAAGTGATTACACAAGATGGTGATATAGTTTCAGCTGTTGCTGTCGTACTAATTCCCTATCAGGATCTCGGAACTACGAGTGAACTATTACTCAGGCGTGCTACAGCAGCCAGAGAAGTTTTTATTGAAGGCAAGGAAAAAGGGCTCGCTGCTGGTGTACTGCCATTGGCTATGATTGCGTTAGAATACGGTATTATTCGCTGGATAGACAACGACATGGTCCGGCGTTTGGTTGGCAATGAACATCGGGATATTTTGGGTTTGGGCTTTGCTCCCAGAGGTTTGCGCGAGGCCTATTTTCGTCAGTATGAAGGTCATTTACGATATATATTAAATACTGTTGGCCAATTCAGCACCAAACGTTTATCAGCATCTGATTATTTTTTTGCATTACCTGCCTGTGGCCCAATGCCAACTTCGTCAATTAATCCAGATGATTTTACCCAATCATTTTTTCCTGCAGAAATGGAAGTGGATCTTTCAATTATTCCTGATGATGAGCTGGCACCATTAATTGAAGAGAGTTTGCTATTACCTCCGATAGATCTTTCATTGAGCGGCGAGGATTTTGAATCGACTTCAATCATGGTGTTGATTCCGGTTTCGCGGACACGTTTGCGTGCCTTGTCAGCAGAACTGAGCAGCGTGTCGAGAGAATTGAAAACGGCTGCACCGGGACAAAATGCGAAAAAAAATCCCCTCGAGTCTCTTTATGAATTAACACGAAAAACTTATAAAACACCAAGCTTGCTTGAGGGAGTAATCGGTGAGGATGCCTGGAGACAACTGCTAACCGAACATGAAATATTATGGTATATGCGTAGGCGTAATATTAGTTTTCGCGCAGAAATTGCTTCGCTACCTGTCAGTGGATCAGGTTCGGCAACGCCTGGTGATACTGTTCCACCAGAAGAACCACCAGTCACTGATCCACTTGAAAGTTTGAATCTTCCTAAAGTTGTTATGGAGAGAATCGAGCTGTTGGACCTGGCTGATGATGTTACTCGGTTGGCGGAATCTTCTAATGCAGTTGCAAAAGAAACGCTCTCGGAATTTTTATCAATGAACGCGTTCCGTGATGTCTCTGATGTTATTTTTTACGCGGCAATTAACGATTTGGGATCAGCCTCTAGCAGTATCTTAAGGCCAAGAAATTCAGCGATCACCATCACGGGTAAAGGTGAGACTATTTCCAGTCCGCAAAAAGAGGGAGTTACGAATATTTTTGGAAAAACCAAATCGCAGATCACTGCGGAATGGATTAAGAAAGTGTGGAAACGTTTTGATTACGAAAACATGGGTAAAGGCATTTCCAAACTGGAGCAACACAGTGAAAAACTGAAGGGGAAAGTGTATCTGGCAAATCTAGGGAAATCGAATTACGTTCCGGAGTTTGATCAAGCATTATTTGCCATAAAAGAACCAGAGTATTTTCAAGAAGTCGCTGAAAAATCGGTTGAAGTTATTCTTGATAAAGAGCCGGATCAATATTTAAAAGTCGCTGAGTTTATTCAGGAGATTATAGAGGGTACAAAAAAACCTGAGAAAGAAGTAATAGTACCTGAGACCAAGGAAAAAGAAAAACCAGCGGAAAGTAGTGACAAAACACCAGTAAAAGAAAGACCGATAGTCGCAGGTGATAAAGAACTGACACTAGAAGAGAAGAAAATAATAGAAGCCGGTGAAAAGAAAAAGATAGCACCTGAATTAATTGCCAGTGATGATTCAAGGGAGAAAACTAAACCCAAGAATATTAAAGATGCTAAAGCATCAAACAGCCTGGAACAGAGGCTTGAAACCCTAAACTTGACAAATAACTATGAGAAGTTGATTAAGATTGCTACGAATGCCAGCGTTCGAAATTCCTTACAAAACTTTCTTTCATCTACCTTGGTCAATGAGAGCCAGAACATTGTTTTAGTTGCAATATTAGATGAACTATCAAGAGCCGCAAAAAAAGCAAACAATCGTGTAAGCAAAGCCGTGATGGCAGCGATAGATCGGGAGTTTGATCATGAGGAAATAGGTGTGGGAATCGCACGTTTGGAAAAATTAGAACCTGCGTTGCTTGAGCAAACTGATTATTATAATGTATTAGGTCGATCCAGTATGATCCCACAGCTCGCCAGTTTGGCTTTAAGCGTAGAGAAAAAATCAGAACTCAAAAAAATTAGTTCAGGACTTTTGGAGCTGCTGGTGAAAGAGTCAACCAAAAAGTTATCCAATGTTCAATCCTTTATTAGACAATCTATGAAAGAACATAATGTCAAAGCTAAATAACATAGGTTGCACAAGGAATTTGTTTGAAAGGATGAGGGAATATGAAAGTCACGCCAATCGATAATCCTGTCACCGGTGAATGGTTGCTTGATGTCAAGCCTGTTATGGCTCCGAATACAGATGCTGGCTGGCATCGACGTTTACACTATTTTACTGGCCGAACCTTAAGTCACACTGCACTCATAGCTGAACAAGAGGGAAGGAGTGGTCGGCAGGCATTGATGGGCCAAGGTTTATCAAAAGGCATAATCAGTGGTATAGAGATTAAGAAAAGTGATGACGCTAAACGGATTCTCATTTCTCCCGGGCATGGTATTGCGCTAACAGGTGAAGATGTATTCGTACCACGCAGTTTACAAATAGAGGTCCGAGATATTCGTGTTTATGCACCGGTTGATCTTCTGCCAGAACCCAGTGATACCACGTTATCAGGATCAGACGCTTTGCTTGCACGCGCTCTTGGGCCGACACTGGGAGAGTTGATTGACGATGGCGTTGCTTTACCACGCGCTGGAATATTGATACTCCAGGCAGTCGCTGTCGATATTAAAGGTTCAAATGATGAAACAGACCCTTGTGAGGAAGATGCTGATAATGATGCGTTTGAAAACTGGCAAGTCGCCGATGGAGTTAGATTAATCTATTATGCCTGGCCATCGGATTATCTAACCTTACCTTCACCATCCGTTGCCGAGACAACAATCTCAGAAAAGAGCTGGCAAAATCGAATCGCTTATCAGATTTTTGAGAAAGAAAAAACTGTCTCCTATCATCCTTGGGACGAAAAAGGTGTTGCTATCGCCATAGTGGGTTTTGATGAAGCGTGGAATATACATTTTGTTGATCGTCATTCCGTCGCAAGAAATGGAGGAAAACCGCGTTATCGAAAATTGTTAGCGAATAGTTTTGGTTCACCATTTTTATGGCAAGCGAGAGTAGAACAGTTTAATGCGCAAATATCCGAACTGAGTTATATCCACGCTTCAGCATTTAATGAAGCGTTGGGTTTCGCTGATGAAGCCGCACGTCAAGCCTATTTTAAAGAAACCGTTCAAGATATTAGCGAATCGTTTCGCTATTTGCCACCGGTAGGAATATTACCCAAACAGGCACTAAATTTTGAGACCTGGGAAAGCTATTTTTTCCAAACCGACTATCAGGTAGAGGTTGTTGCAGTTCCGCTGGAACAATTGGATGTTGTGTTAGAAGCGAATGCATCGTTAGAACCGTATCATGTCAACGAAATTGATCGTGTACGTGTCGTGGTGCCGGTGCCTCAAATTTGGTATGAACCAAAGTTACTGGAAACTGAGAGTGAAAATCCTGTATTCCAGCAGGCGATTGATACTTTTTCGATGAATCGAGCTAAGTTGCTGGATCGTCGGCAAGAGGTTAGAGAAAAAATATCGGCATTGAATAAAGCATTATCAACAGAAGCGGTGAGCTATCCCAGTCCTGATCCTGATGCATTAGAATACAATGAATCTGATTGGCGATTTATTATCACTAATACCCCTGACGAAAATTGGGATGAGCTTGATTATGACGATAGTGACTGGTTGTTAACGCCTCAGAAGGTCACAGCTGCAGACCAAACGATATTGTGTCGTAAGCGTATTGATATAAAGGATGTTCATAAATTCGCTGCCGATGTTGGAATAAAGTTTGGTGGTAATTATGATATTCACATTAACGGTATTCGTTCCATCGTATTCGGTGGCGCAACTGCAGATGAAGAATACCTGCAAAGCCTGGTTAATCCACCCTTTATGCTGGATAACTTTCATGATGGTGAAAATATTGTCGCGATAAGATTTTATGATATTAGTGATTTCAATAATAATTTAGAAATACGCTTGGTTTGGTATTATCTGGAAGATGCATTTGGCACAACAGGTTCTCCACCTTATCGTTCAAAATCCCTGGATGACTTGGCCAGTTGGCTGCAAACCAGTCAAATGGCAGCTAGCCTAATGGATACAAAGGATAAAGAGTGGTACGAAATCGTTAACGAAATCTTAGCGATGATCAATGTAAACGGTTTTGATCAGTTTATTACTGATTTGCAGGCCATGGTTGATTCAGCCGATGATACAATCAACCTCAAGTTTCTAAAAATACAAACGGATATTTATCGTTTACGTCAACTAATGCTAGGTAATGATGATAGTAGTCGTCTTGCAACATCGCCTATTCTCGCTTCCATTGCTCAAGGGGAAACTGCATTAGGTACTAAAGAAGATCTGCAAAACTTTTATAGCAAGTTGAAAATTGATGCGGGTATTATTTTAGGTAATACACCTACTGGTACTGGGGGCAGTGCTTCTGATTTGATAACAGTAAGATCTACTGACAGCGATATCAAGAAAAGAGAAACGCTAAATATCTCCGAAGGTATGATAGATATTTCTATCGGTGGCATTGATATTAGCGATAAAGTCACTGACAAACGATTGGATGTACGAGCCTCTGCAAGTCAAGAGTACATCATGTCGCAAGATATACTTTTTCAAACCGAAGATACCACGCCGGTTTATGATTGGGTATTTCAACAACAGGAGATTATTGGCTGGATTCCTCAAATCAGAACCACTACTGTCGCAGAGCGATTAAAACTACCTGCTTCTGTTGAAGCAAAGAATGCAGCTGTCGCGACAAAATACGCTGCGATTCAGGAAATTCTGGCGCTGGATATGTTCACCGACAATATTGCCGTACCTGGTTTTATTGATGCAGATGGCATTGAGGTATTTAAAACCTTTAAAGAAATTGTCGATGAAGGTTTGGCCGCAGAAGTATTATCTGGCCTGCATGATAAAGTTAATGTAGATGCCACCAAAGAAGATGGTGAAAAGACTTTAACTGATGCGGATGAAGCAGCCTACTATTCAGCGGGTGTACGCGCACTGGAGAATGCCTCATCCATGCTGCGTCTGGTGGAAGCACGGGTAAACAGTTACCGAAAAATTATTCTGAAAAGTCTTGGTTTTCAAACAGAGATTAATGAGAACATCGCCCTGGCTAAAAAACGATTGGCTGCAATTTCTGTAGATGTTGCTGAAGCACGTTATGATGTCTCAGTAGCGAAGGCCTTACTCGAAGAAGAGTTGGCAAGAGTTGCTGAGATCAATGAACGCCGAAAAAAAATTCTAGCGCGACATGTGCCCTATCTTGCGTTTTTCCGACCTCGGGTTATCGACTCGTTACAAGATACGCCGATTCACCCCTTAAACCCTGTATTCACAGCAACCCCAGTACCAACCTGTTTGAACGCCAATGTCGAGGTACCAGAAGAGCTTGGCTCGATGATGGAAGTATTGAAAGATGCGCCATTGAAATGGTTTGCCAATGCAGATGCTATTTTGGATAAGCTCAATAAAGACAAACAACAAAAAGATTTGTTAGCACATTCCAAATTCTATGCGAATCAGAATCAATTATCGCCAACAGTTAACGCCAGCATTGGCTTGGGAGGTAATAATATTGCCAATGCTTTGTATCATTCCATTTCGGGAATGTATCAGCTTGTTGCGACTCATATGCAGGCTACTGCAATGATGGATCTTTCTATTGTTAATCAACAAAGCTGGAAAAAGAATAAAGAGACCGTCAAAGATACGGTTTCTCTCAGAGATATTATCGATGGTAAACATGGAAATTCCAAAGTGTCAAAAGAATTGAGTCAATTGCTTGATGATATTGCGTCTATTGCAAGCTGTTTGTACCAGAATTTTAGTCATACTCCGGCGAAAGTAAGATTGGAATGGTCTGAAAAACTCAGCCAATACGACAAGCCGGTTAATCTACGCAACCTTACCAGCCTTCCACGTTGGAGTGAGATCGATTATCTTGATCGACAGGAAATGCAAACCTATGTTGATTGGTTGCACAACCAGATTGACACGAGTCAAAGCAAAGCCACGGCAATAATAAATGATGTGGTTCGTGTATGTCTATTGTTGTCCAGTCACTCACCAGTTAATAAAATCATTTCGGGAAGTATAAAAAACAGCAAAACCGTGAAAGTTGGTGACTATTTTGATGTTATCATCGATCCAGCTTCAGTATACATTGGAATGGAAGTATTAGTTTATAATCAGAACAAACCCGTATTAAATGCTGTGGTTAATGATTTTATGGAAGGTGAAGTTTCAGCCAAGGTGGTTAGTACTACAATGCAAACGATATCCTTGCAACAAGGCGCTAAAACACATTTTTCTCACCCAGGAATGTATAAAGATAATCCTACTACCGGTAAGAAATCTTACTTTGTATGAATACTGACTAAACAATGGAAATCGCTTCACGACATATCAAAAAACTAAAAATCCATACGCCTTCCATCGACGGGGTGAAAAAGGCGCAATCCTTAATAGCAGAAGCGTTTAATAACTCTACCTTTCCTGATCAGTTTAATCATCGATTAGTCTTAGTCAGACGTCTAAACCTGGGCCGCTTCAATATCGAGATATCCCCTCAAGTTTTATCTACTATTATTAGTGATAATGTAAAAAATCTTGTTGCAAGTGCAGTATGTGTAGACTATAGCGATTCACCTGACTCAGATATAGTCTGGTTTAGTGATAACTTAACTCCCCATTTTTTGCTTATCGAAAAAAAGTTGTTAGGAATTCAGACTTCGGGCTGGTACTGGAAGGTAATTAAAAAACGTTTTTATTTGGCTGATTCGGAAAACATACCGTTGCTGGATCTCATTAAAATGCTGGGAGTAGAGAACGCCGATAAATTGGTATTTGTCAGTTTATTGAGTTTCTTGTTTAAAAAAAAGTGTCTCCCTGATTTTCTTGAACAATTGGATATTCAGTCTACTGATTTTATGTTGCAGTGTTCAGGGATTAATCTGTCAGAGTTGAAAGGTGAGCTGATTTCCAAATCGATAGTAAATAAAGCCGATGTTTTGGAATCAACAAAATCAGTGGTCTATACATTTAAAAAAGAACTGAGAACGGGTTCAAGCAAGAGTTTTAGTTCAGATGGTTTTCAATCGCTTGTTGCGGAGAAAGTCAGCGAGTGGGGAAGCAAGGATCGGCGATCATTTTTTTTGATTTATCACAGTTTACTCTTAACGAATCCAGCTTTGCTACATAGTACTGGAAAAATCGATTTCGTGTTTCACATCATAGAAACATTGGCCAAAAATAATTACACAAAGGGATCTGACCCCTATAGAGTCACAAAGGGGTCAGACCCCAATGTAGGTGGGACAGACCCCGGTATAAAAAGTTTGGCGGGTAAAGCGGCAAAAGGCGTCCTTCGGGAATACGATTCAGAGTATGGTTTAGATATCAGAAACCCTGTTGGCTCTCCTGTGGCGCTTGAAGGAAATGAAAGTCAAAAAAGCGAGAAAAGTAGAAGTGTAGATTTCGGCACTAATAATGATGGTTTGCCTATCGAGATAGATGAAGGTAATGTTGTTTCTACACAAGCTTTAGACATCCGAGATTTTGAGCAAGATAGAAGTCAAAATATCACTCAAGAAGATGAACAAAATCCAAGAAAGTTACCATTTGAAATATACGAAAAGGACTCAGATCAAACTATTGCAATGTTGGAAAGTGCGACACCCAGTCCGTTTTGTGGTTTGGGATATTTCATACGCTTACTGGAAATCATCAAAATTGATGAACTTCTAGATCTCAATCCGGTGTTGGCCGAATGCAACTTCCCCGCAGCGCTTATTAAAAAGGTCGCAGGCCGATGTGGAATAACTGACGACGATCCTTTGCTTGGTTTTTTAGGAGAAGTGCTTGAGTCAGACAATGTACAGCTCCATTCATACATTATTCCAGATCAATGGTTAACAATGGTTAATTTGAATCAGCCGTTGGAGTTGCAGAAAGACGAGATGGATCGGAATCGGCAACGTATTGTCGATGTCGATGGTTTAATCATTGCGCAATGGGTCGAGCAAATGCCAAGTAATATGGAAGCCTATTTGAAATCGCATCGCTATTTTGAGGCGGTAAAACCCAATCTTGTTTTGACCATGGATGAGATCATAAGAAATTCTCTGGTATTTATTTATCGTTACCTCAGGCGGATTTCAGGCATCTCTCTTCGTCAGCTGGTTTGTAAACCGGGTGAATATACAATGACAAAAACGCATGTGGATTTTGTTTTTGAGGGAAGCAGTGTCGATGTACGTATCCGTCGCTCAGGATTGGATATCAATCCCGGCTGGCTGAGCTGGATTGGACGTGTAGTCAGTTTTCAATACCGTTTTAGTGACGGAGGCAACGATGTTAGATAATGTGATCGAAGAGGATCGAGAAAAGTCCTCCGAACAAGCGGAGGCAGTGTCAGAATCAATTTCGCTTTGTGATTTTATGCTGGGCTTGATTGCAAATATTACCCTTGATACTCAAGGCGCAAATAGTGATAGTGTTGAAGAGAGTTATTTAAGAAATTATTTGGCAGTTTCTCCAAATAATCCTGATATAAAAACACAGTACAATAACATAATCAAACATGCTGCTAAAAGTGATCACCCGTTGTTGACGATGGCTTATCATTTAATGCTAAGCGATTATGAAATATTAACGGTGGCGCTATTACTGGCCGTTGAAAAAAATGCCATGATCGGTCGTTGCATCGCTTATATTCAATCTCCAATTGCAGGGTCAAGACCGACGTTGGGATTGTTAGATTCTATTCTTTCTCAATTTGAGCAGACTGACAGAGTCACAGCCAGTAGCATTCTGCTGTCGGGAAGAGCTGTGGAAATAGGGTTAATAAGAATTTTGAACGCTAATGTTACTATCCCAGAGCAAACACTCGGTTTACCGACCCCGTTGATTATTGCATTGCAAGGGCTGGAAGCAAAGTGGCCGAAAAGTAGAATGCAGGTAATAAAACGTATTGAGTTACCCGCATCCATATTAGAAGAGATAAAAAAACAGGCAACCATACTTTATCAAAAATCGGATCAGGTATTAGTTATTCGTTCCGGTTCAAGTATAGAGGCCGAGAATATCGCCGCACTTATTGCGCAAATCCGTTTTCAGAAACCATTGTTTGTCGAAGACACCACCGATAATCTGGCCGGGCTTGCGGGGTATCTCTATTTGTATGCTGCTACACCTGTTTTCGAATATGATCTCGGCCCTAATGACAATCAACATATTCCTACAATACCTGGTTACAGTGGGCCAATGATAATTATCAGTTCACAAGAAGGTGTTCTTGAATATCCACAAGGAACAATGTTGACCTGGATTACCGACAAGCCGTTACGTCATGAACGACTTGAATTGTGGCAAAAACAACTGCCACAAGGTGCAGAATATCAGGAGCTAGCAAATGAACATTTGCACAGTGCCAGTCGCATAACTGAATTGTCCCAATTGGCAATGCGGATTGCAGAAAGTGATCATAGAAGCCGTGTAGAGAAGAAAGATTTGCACAGGGCAACACTGTTAAACGAAGGATCAGGTCTGGGTTCACTAGCGCAACTGGTTACCAATCGAATCCCTGGTAATGCGTTAGTGTTGGGTAAGAATACGAAAAGTGAACTTAAACTTTTAGCGACAAGATGTAAGCACAGAGAAACATTATCTGACAATCTGGGAGTCACGCTTCGCTCTCGATATCAATCGGGGGTTCGTTCTCTTTTGGTTGGCCCTTCAGGAACCGGTAAAACATTAGCGGCGAGTTGGCTGGCTACTATGCTTAATCTTCCACTATATCGTGTTGATCTTGCATCAGTCAGCAGTAAATATATTGGCGAAACGGAGAAAAACTTATCTCGTTTGTTGAATAAGGCGGAACAAGAAGAGGTAATTTTACTATTTGATGAAGCCGACTCCATGTTTGGTAAAAGAACTGAGATCAATGATGCAAATGATCGTTTTGCCAATGCCCAGACCAATTACCTGCTTCAACGTATCGAAACTTACAGCGGCATTGTTTTGATGACAAGCAATAGTCGATCTCGCTTTGATGCTGCATTTACCCGACGCATTGATATGATCATCGAATTTCAGATACCTAAACCAGAAGAACGCCGTCAGTTGTGGCGTTGCCACCTTGGGGAAGAGCATTCTTTGACTCATACACAACTTAACCAGCTTTCTGCGGTTGCTGATTTGTGTGGCGGGAATATTCGCAATATTGTACTCACTGCATCTCTACTCGCAATCAACGAAAATAGAACAATCCAGTACAATGATTTAAAAGAAGGAATAAAAACAGAGTATCGAAAACTCGGTAAAAAAATACCGGTTGAATTTACCAAAGCATAAGTAGTGATTGGGTTGTTAATATGGAAATAGCAAGTCCTACCCGGAAGCCAGAAGAAAAGAAAAGTGTTCAAGTTAATGAGCCTGCTTCTGTTACTGAGCACCAGGTAGAAGATGACACTGTTCAAAAAGAAGGTGTACCGCTTTTTCTTAGACGTTCAATGCTTGCAGGTAGCCCACCACCTGTTCAACGTCAGCCGCTTGAAGAAGAGGATGAAGAACTACTTCAAGCTAAATATTATGATCATGTAGTTCAACGTGACTGCGACGAATGCAGTGATAATATTGAAGAACAAGACGATACTGCCATTCAAACAAAACTCATTGTTGGTCCAGCAGATGACGAATATGAGCGAGAAGCTGATGCAGTTGCTGATGCTATTGTAGATGGAGAATCACGTGTTAATGTCGGAGTTGGCGGTGTAGACAGGCCAACCATTCATCGTTCTTGTTCTGCTTGTGGCACTGATAGTTGTTCATGCTCTGTCAACGCCGATGAAGAACAGCGTTTGTATCGCAAAGCATCAGCAACAAAAACAGCATCTTTCGCATCAGCATCGGTTAGTCAGCGGATATCTGAACAACGTGGTCGTGGCAAGCCGTTGCCTGTGCAAGATCGCAGCTATTATGAATCAAGGTTTGCACGCGATCTCAGTCAGGTTCGGATTCATGATAATAATGAGAGCACACATCTTGCTCGCGATGTACAAGCGCACGCATTTACCTTAGGCAACGAAATATTCTTTGGCAGTGCTGGTTATGATCCAGGTAATCAATCTGGGAGGCGGCTTGTAGCTCATGAGCTTACGCATGTAGTTCAACAGACAGATTCACATACACTCAAACGCGATGATGATGACGTAGATACTGCAGTTGCGGAGACTAAAGCACGCGAGGTTTATGATGCGCTTAACTGGTTGAATGCAACTCAACGAGCACTTTCCGCTCTCGCGGGGCACGGTGGTGGTATGCGTGGTGCGATTCGAACGCACTTTTTGCGACTATATGATAGATCACTACGTTCATATTTAATTAGTCAACTTGATGGTGATGATTTGGTTCGCGCGTATGCACTACTGCACGCCAGTAATTCTCAAGGCCAGCACGTTGCTATGGCACTGGCGCTTATCCCGCTATTAACACGTGATGATGAGGTGTTTCGTTTACTCTACGGAACCAATCTTGATGGCCGTCATCGTCTTGAGGAATATTATAATGGTACTTTTGGACGCGCAGGAAACGGTGACGAATTTATTGGTTACGGTACACTGAAAGATGACTTGATACATGACTTGTCCGGTTGGCGTGAGCAAAAATCTCTTGCCTTGCTCAATAGAGATTTGACCGAAGCCGATGAGCTTTATTTCGATAGCGTCGGCATCAATGGTACTCATGAAGAGCGAGTTGTCAGTCGATTGCAACGTTTGTGGGATACAGGGCCACAAGCACTCATGCAGCTTAAAACGGACTGGAATACCTATATTAAAAATGATAATAACTGGAGCAATGAGCAGTGGAGCACACTTAACGTCCGTGATGCGATGGATGGTGAACTTTCTGGCGAATATTGGGAATTAGTCAGAGCAATACTGGATGGTCTGGAACGTTATGAAACAGGAACCGGTGTTCCCGTCGGACCATTAAGCGAAGAGCAAAACGAAACGTTAGAAACAAATCGTTTACAAGTGGCAGAAGACACACTTGATGCGGCAACAACGGGTGGATATACGGGATCAGGAACCAACGAAGAACAAGTTTATCGTGCTGTTCGCGAGCTTCGCGAAATTTATATGTTGCGAATTGAACGAGCGCGGGAAAGTGGAGATGAACAAGCGCTTGCGGATGCTCAGCAAGCCTGGGAAACACGACGACTAAGTCTAGTAAACACAGAAATTCCTGCCGAAATGAATGAAGGTACAAGTGCCTACATTCATACGCGATTGCTTTTGCGTGGTAACCTCACTCGAGCTGATGAGCTTTATATTGCCGGTGTTGATTTTGATTACCAGAAAGTTTCCAGCCTCGTGAGCAAGACCTGGGTTGAAGGAGGAATTGAACAACTTCACCGTGAAGCTGATAGAGCTGTGCTTGATGGAACAACACAACTACGTCCGTCGTTTGATCCGAATATGCTTATCCCAATTACTCGTGGTCACGATGCTGCACAAGTGATCATTCTTTTGCGTCAGGATTACAGTAACGTCAGACGTGGTAGTGAACGTATTCGTTTGGAAGTTGACGATACCGCCTCTGCATCAGCACTTGATGCTATTAAAGCCTTCCTCTCAACGCCGGGATTAAGCGGACAGTTACGTACTTCGGTTATTACAAACTACGTGTTTGATTACGTTGGCGGTGAAGGTAGCAGTAGCGGCGAGCGTTTCATTACACATTTGCGTGATCGTTATGGCGATGAACCGGTTTTGTATGACATTCAGGATATCGTCGATCCGGTTGTATCAGCAGCGCAAGCTTTTGAGCGTGCATCGGCTCGCTACGATACTGCGAATAGCGGGGTTCTAAATTTTATACTTAATGATCTCGTTACTGATTACGATGTACTTTCGGGTGAAGATACACAAGCAGTAACCCTGGAATCACTTGAACGACTGCGCTATCTCTCAGAAGAAACCAATGCAAGCCTGCCTGAAATTCAAGCGATGATGCAAATGGCTGGCGTAAATAATCTTAATGATTTAGCCACAACAGAATATCGCCTTTTCCGTCAGCGGCTCGATGAGTTACGTGCAATTAAGCGTGCTATTACAGAAGCGATTGCCACTGCTGTCCAACTTGCGATAGAAACGGTAGCAACAATTCTGACTGCTGGTGCAGCAGGGCCAATGTTGCTCGCATCACTCGGTGCGACACTAGCTGCTATCGTTGTGCGTGAAGCATTGTTGGGTGATGAATATCGTACCATGAGTGAAGAGAATCTTCGTGCCATTGCGATGGTTTTTGTTTCCCATGGAGCTGGCGCATTTGGCCGAAATCTTTTTGCGGTGTCGCCGGAACGCTTACGAGAACTTAGTCGTATTCAAGTCTTCTTGCTTGATGGCGCACAAAATGCCGTTGCACAGGTTGGCATACAAACGGTGACTGCTGCCATTGAAAATCGTGCACCAACTAGTGAGGCAATACTCGCTTCTGCCATATCCATCATTGGCTCCTCAACAGGCGCAGGTTTGCAGGGAAGTATCGCTCAAAATCTCAGTGGAGAAATTGGAACGTCTCGCCGACTGCGCCAACTTCTTATTGCAAATATGGCAGGCAGTGTTGTTACAGCGAATAGTGATGAAGCCGCAAATATGGTGCGCACTGGTGTTGATGATTTCAATGGGCCTGGTATCGCATCTCGATTTCTTCAGGCTTCGGGACGAGGAATTGTAAACGGTGTTAGTGGTGGTGTAGGCCAATACGGCGCAGAAGTTCGATCAACCCCTTCAGGTGGTGAAGAAGAAAATGAAGCGCGACGTGAAGAGGAGCTTGAAGAAGGAGTCGAAGGTTCTCGACGATTACCTGAAGAGGGTGAAGTTGATGTAGCAGCTGCTACCGATGACGAACCCGGTATACTAGCCGCTGCACCAGTGAACGATGCACACACGGTATCTGTAATTCGTGATACAGAGGGTAATATTGCAACAACGCTCTGTTCGCCCGTATGTGGCCATCTTCGTCTTTTGTTACGAGCGTTACAGGAAGATGTCGGTAGTGGAAATGATTCAGCACAAGGACAAATTGCGCGTGGACTTACACGCGTTGACGAGATTGAGCGAAGACTTCAATCTAATCCTCTAGATCCAGAAGCCCATGCTGCTTTGCGTGCACTTGGTGGTGATGTTGCCGCACTGTTACGAACTTTCGGCGATGATCGAATATTTGGTACGGTTCAGGATACGAGTCCGCAACCACTAATAGCAATTCCTGGAGGCGACAACGAAGCCGATAGAGTTCGTCGGCGACAAGGTTTTGTTCGTGATAATCGGTTTGCACCGGGTTCTGATACTGATCGCGAGTGGCTTATCAATAATCCTCCGCCGCGACCGAGTACTCTGCCGCCAGATCAAGAAGGGTTGTGGCAAGCGTATCGTGATTATTATGGACGTCGTCTCCAGGCTGGCAGTACTGATCGGCCACCTCGAACGTGGGAGAGTTATCGAGATCTACAAATGGCTCGGATGGGACATTTTCAACGCGGTACTGAATTTGAAGGGCGTGTAAGTGTTGAAGCGGAAGAAATTAATGCTGAGGGGGATTTGATTGTTGCGAGTCAAGTAAATGTGAGTGAAACGGAAACTGTGACTACGGGCGCTGGGCAAATGGTTAGGCCGGATCAATTGATGGTTGACCCTGCTGATTCAACTGGCATGGCTGTCTCTAATAAAAGTCGTACTTTTGATGATCCCGTGGCGGCTAGAGATCAAGTTGTCGCGGATGTTGACGAGCTCCTTGATAAGTATTCCGGTTCCCGTTTTATTCGACGTGCTGAACTGGCAGAGAGGGTAGGCAATGAAGAGGGAAGAATAAATGTTACTGAGGTTGTTCTAGTTTACGATGCTGGAGCAATGGGGACACGTCAGCCAGGTGAAACTGATCGACAATTTTCCGCTCGCATGAGTGAGCTCGCTCAGGATATTGCATCTACAGCTCGTCGTCATGCACATACCGTAAATCCTGACATCGTTTTTTGGGTAACTTTCCATGATTACAGTGGTAACTCCCCATTACCTACCAGTAATGACCCAACTGCGCGCGTTGCTGAAGAGTAGTTTTGATGAAGCGGAGGAATATTTTGTGAAGGTCTCTACTAAGCTTGAAAACGTAAAACTTCAATGAACATTCAAATACTATCAGTAAAAAACAATTTAGCCGGTTCGTATATGTGAGAGAAATAAGTGCAAAACTGTAGAGTGAGTGTGCTCCGCTCATCCACCCTACGGTTTTTCATATTAGATTGGTTGATTTGAAAAGATGGGTAAATATGCACACTAAACTGCTAAAGCCAAGTAGCTCAGAAAAAAGCTTAGAGCCATCACAACCGCAAGTAGATAAAGATGAAAATTCCCAAGCATCTGCTTCACGTAAGCTGTGCCCGAAATATCTACAGGGTAAACTCGAGAGCCAAAAAATCGACGATGCTACAATACAGCGTCAGTCTCTTGAAGAAAAGGAGGAAGAGCTCATTCAGCCAAAATTAGCGATAAGTACTGCCGATGATATGTATGAGCGCGAGGCAGATCGAATTGCTGATCATGTCATAGATAAATCAGATTGCGAAAACGAGTCTGATAATAAAAACAATGTAGGAAGAAAATCTCAAACGCCCCTATATTTGCAACGTTTACATAGCAAGTCAGGTTTCGATAGTTTTCAGTCGCCGGTTATTCAAAATAAAGAGAGTAATAACACTGCTAAAGACACACATGAGAACATTACAACAACGATACAAAATCCCTCAGGTGGAAGTGTAATACCTGAGCCTATTAAAAATCGTATTGAACCAGTATTAAATATAGATCTTGGACATGTAAAAGTTCATCAAAGTGAGTCTGCTGATCAAGCAACAAAGTCGCTTAATGCCAGAGCATTTACCAATAAAAATAATATTTGGCTGGCGAAAAATGAAAGCGCAAATAATTTACATTTAATGGCTCACGAAGCAACGCATGTATTTCAACAGCAATCGTTTGGGGAGATTGATGAACAATCAAAAATTCAGCGTGAGGTGTTGGATGCGGGTGTGGAAGAGCCTAGAGACGCTTCGTTGCCAGGTGGCGTTCCTCTACCAACGCCAGCGCCACCGCCGCCGCCAATAGTTTGCCCGGCACAACCAGCGACTTCTTTGTCTGACTTGATTGCTCAATGGCGACAGGCTCAAGGTGCAGCTCAGGAAGCACTACGCACACAGATTATTAATCAGATTGTTTGCCGATTGCAGTCTTTAACGGACAAAGGACAGATCTTTGATTTATTGCGAAGTTTACCAACAACGTTAAACCTATCCAGTAGCATTGTGTTAACACGGTTTCAGGAGTTTGTACCCAGTTTCGTGTCTGGTTCAGATGATATATGGTTGGCTGAATCTATCATCATACACGGACCAGAGCCGTTATGGCCCGATGCGCTAATTAGTGAAAGACATTTACGTGCGACGTCAGGCGGCTGGGCACCAGAAGCGGGAAATATAGAAGCAACACTGGAATATCCCGATCTCACAGCTGCAGAGATGGCTTTAGATCTGCCGCCTATACATGCTTATTTTTTCCCGGGACAAACTAATAGACGCGCATTAGTGATAGGCGGTGTTCATGGTACTGAACCTCAAGGTTCTGAGGCAGTTGAAAGATTGCGTGAGTCCCTTGCGACAAGTAGTGAACAGGGTAGTCCACCTTTTTTTACGACAATACTGATTCCTGTTTTAATACCAAGAACCACGCCGCGAGGTAGCGGCTCTGTTACTCGATATGGCAGAGGGAGCCGTTATGTTAACGGTGTAGAACCTAATCGAAATTTCCCGATGCCAGGCGACACTTATGCTGATGCGCGTCGCCGTGGACGAACACGTGCGGATAGTGCTGAGTTGGTATTTACCGATGATCAGGGCACTGTTCGACCACCACAAAATAATGCCGTATCGTCGCACGCATCACAACAAATGTTACCGGAAACTCGTGCGTTGATTACTTTGATAGAACGCTTCCAGCCCGAAAGAGTTGCGAGTATTCATGCCCATTCAGTTTCAAGTGCACGAGGGGATGCGCCAGGAATTTTCGTCGATCCACGGGGTGGATTTAATACAGCAACTGATACGCCATCAACTGCAGAGGGCTTGGAAGATGATGCACTAGCAACACGAATGTTAACTGAAGCACAACGCCTTAATCGTGCAAATCCAGGTGCACGTGCCGATGCGTTTAGTGGCAATACATCAACAACTTGGCCAGGCAGTATTACGGCACCTTACACTGCAAGTAGGGGAAGCCCTACAGTGCATTATACATCCACGGTGCATGGTGAAGGGAATTCGCTAGGAATGTGGGCGCCTGCTGCGGGTATCTCAACTGTTACTGTGGAAATACCTCAGTGGGGACGGCAAAGTTCACGTATGGATTCTTTACTTAATGTTCATAGTGATGTTTTGCAAAATGTTTTTCTGGCTGATCCTGGCGCAACACCGTGATATGTAAATATTTATTACTTTTACAAACACAATTTGGTAAAAATATTGCTCAACAGGCAAAGAAAAAGAGGTGCCGGGCAGGCGTTATCAGATTCATCTCTCAAGGCGCTAGAGTCTCATTCTAATACTGACTTTAGCAAGGCTGACTCCACACGAATAGCTCAGAGCTTATAATGTATAATGGGGTCGCGCCTGCATTACTGTATATATGATGTCTTTTAAATTCAATTGCACAGGCACGCCCCGTGTACATAACAAGAAAATATTATTAACATTGACAACAAATTATCACAGTACATAATATAAAAACGTGCAGGCATTCTAATAATAACGCGCTACGTTTTTTCGGATTCCTTTTTCCGATGGTGCAAATTACCAGTCAATTGACAAGTTTAAATCTTGTGGGATGTATTTAATGTGGTCAAAAATCAGCCTTCCTAGGTATGTTTTCGTTTTAATTAATGCGTTGTGTTATTCAGTCGCAAGTTTTGCGAATGATTCCGGTGTGCCTTCTTCAGAATCAAATTCAAATCGTCTTATGGGTAAAGATGTTGTAGCGCAATGTGACAACAAATACTCAGGAGAAAATCAAAAGTCACAATTAAGCATTACACTAACCGATAAAGCAGGTAATGCACGAAAAACGGTGTATTTGCGTTTGTGGAAGGATGCGAAAGGCGAAGAAGGTGTGTTTGACAAGATGGTATTGTTCACCATGTATCCTGCTGATGCAGAACGGGCGGGTTTTATGCGATGGTCATACATGCCAGAGACCGGAAAAAATGCTGAACAATGGATCTATTTATCGGTATTGAGAAGTATACGTCGGGTTTCGGTCAGAGATTTGGCGGATAGTTTTTTGGGTTCCGATTTAACGTATGGTGACATTTCATATCGTCCAGTCGAAGCGGACAATCATCAATTAATACGAGTGGATAAAGACAAAAACGGACAAGAGTATTTTGTTATTGTTAGCACGCCGAAAGAGGATGATTACCAATACAATAAGCGAGTTTCCTGGTATGCGAGAACGGCTAACCCCGAAGAATGTGTTAAAACAAGAGTTGATTATTATGATCGTAAGGATGTTTTTCTAAAGAGGCAGCTGATTGATTGGCAAAAGGTAAACAACGCCTGGGTTTGGAATAAAGTGTATGTTCAAAATGTACAGACTTTCCATAAGTCGTTCTTTGAGATGGACAAAGTGAAAATTAACGCGGGTGTTGATGACGAATGGTTTTCAGAACGAAAACTCCGACAGGGGATTAAATAGCAAGTTTAATTATGGTGTACGATGATTGATAACAGCTTTGTTTTCAACTTCTTAGTCACTGTTAATTATCGTTGTTGATTCATATCAATATTCAATCTTGTTGAATTACGCCGAAACAGTTCAGAACGTGAAGATTCAATGACATAATACTTTACGATGAAGAGCATCCGAAAGCCGTGTACGGGAAAACCTTATGCACGGTTTGATGAGAGAGGGCAGGTTCGCCTGCTCTCTACATCACCCGCTATTTGATTGTATTTTTCTTTAGTCTTAATCTTTTTCAACTTGTTTTTTTAAAGCCTGATTCATTTCGTTTAACATTGAGGGTACATGACTATTAAGCTTACCCCAAAAAAGAGGAACAAGCATTCCCTTAAAAGTTTCTTTATTAACTAGACGAGTACCATTGTTTGTTTTTTCCAGTTTGAAAACTCTGCCATTTGTAAACATAAAGTCGGACATCATTTTTGCACGCCATTCAAACGACTTTGGTTCTTGAAAACTCGTGACTACAGGCATGTATTTCGGTCCATCTTCACCTTTTTCGCCTCGCATTGTAATTGTGAGTTCGGAGCCAACAGATGCGATGCCACTTGCTTGATTAATAATTGGATTCCAAGTATTCCAATTATCAATATTAACTAGAATTCCCCAAACCTTTTCAGGTGATGCTTCGATTTCTATTTCAGAACTAATTTCTCTCATTTCACTTCCTTTCACCCATAATATAAGACAAGCTACTAAAATAAGCGCGAAAATTATCAACAAAAGTTTTTTCATAATTACCTTCTATCTTCATTACATAACCAAATTGGTTCCTTAGCTAGCAACTTTCGTGACACACAACAGTTGGATAAACGAGACATGTGTATTGTTGTCACAATTTAGCTGTTTTAATTTAAACATTATTTACCGATGGATCTGTATAGGGGGTTCCTTTCCCAGTATCTAAAAACTCCTTTAAACTTCCTAAAAAATAATCCCAACCATTTTTATATGTATCGTAGCACTCAAATGATGGAATCAAGCCTTCATGAAATAGTGAAACCTTACTCTCGCTTTCTGTTCCAGATATCTTCCATTTAATCCTTGTGCCTACCCATTCATCATTTTCTTTTCCACCATCCTCTATAAACATATTTGCACCCACGACTTTCCATACGAGTAGTTTATTAGGAATGACTTTTTCCACTTCCATGGACATGAAGTATAGCTCACCAAATCTGACCATTAATATATCCCCAATATTAAAAGCTTCATTTGATTCAGTTGTCCACCATTTGTCTATTTCTTTAGTGATTGCTTTGTGCACAGATTCAGCGCTAGCTGAAACGGAGAGTTCTTTTGAATAGCTTTGTTCTGACATAACTTATCCTCTTGATTACGTATTATGTTGACCGTACTGAATACAGCTAACAGTTGGATAAACGAAGCACATGTCTCGTTATCACTATTTGTGTGTTGTTCTCAATTGCCACATAAATGTGAATGATAGAATTAGGATTATTCTAGTTAAATCGATAATCACAATGTTCGTGTAATGGGGGGCGCCCATTAGTCAGCCCCGGTCAATAGGCAACAAATACACATGTGAGCTTATATTTTGACACCCTAACTCATTGTATATTATGAATATTATTAAAGTATATCCCTATTGTCGATACATGGGTAGCTTATTGTGAATGATTATCTTGTATTTTTGGTATCTTACAGTACGATATATAGTACATGTACTTAATTAGAGGTGATTGCCATGAAAGCCATCAGTTATACTGCCGTGCGCTCGAATTTAGCTAAGACTATGGAAAGCATATGTGATGACCATGAAGCAGTTGTTATTACAAGAAAAAATGAACGTTCAGTAGTAATGCTTTCGCTTGAGGATTATGAAGCATTAGAAGAAACAGCTTATCTTTTGCGTAGTCCTAAAAATATGAAGAGATTAATAGAGTCTATTTCACGACTCGAAAATGGAGAGGGTAAAGAAAGGGAGCTGAAAGATTGAAATTAATTTTCGATGATCATGCTTGGGAGGATTATCTTTATTGGCAGAAAACCGATAAGAAAATGGTTAACCGTATAAATATGCTTATAAAACATATAAAACGTTCCCCCTTTGAAGGAATAGGTAAACCTGAACCTTTAAAACATGCTTTATCAGGTTATTGGTCTCGACGTATCAATGATGAACATAGAATTGTTTATAAAGTTGATTCCGAATCGCTTTATATTGCACAACTTCGGTATCATTATTAACACATAATCCTAAATATACGTAAAACTTTCGTAAAAAAACAGAATGAAAGGATCAGTTCTTTCTTCACCATATTACACAGCCATTCACTACCCCAGAGCCAACATGGTAGAAGTTATTTTCAATTTCTAATATTGTGTGTTTCCCCATGTCATAAGCATGACAGGGTGCGTTTTAAATATGGCAAAGAAAGACCAAACCCACTTTTCTATGGCGCGACCAAAACCTTTTGTTGGCTAGGTGACTGTTGCGTGCCAGCTGGTGCGTTTGCATTGTTTCCGTTGTGTGCGGTAACAGATGTTTGATAAACACATGCTTGGCCCTCAATCAACACCTTCGAGCTGCCTTTTTTAAAGGTAATTGGTCCCATGTTTTGTCCGGATACGAGCCCTCCCGCAACGCCGGCCTCATCACCTTGAGACATTGGTATTTTTGATTTTATCGTGACAACTTCCGCCGCAAAAAACTTCACTTTGGTGGAGGTGCCCGTGGCTTGCATGAGTTGTCCCATATTGGGGAAGGGTGTTGGTATAGGTGGAGCGGGTGGTGCAGGCACTTTGCAAACATCAGGCGTTGCTTGACACATTCCGCCACCTTTTGTTGAACCAGCCATTGATGCTGCCATACTAACTCCTAACCTAAATGAATTTTTTCAGCTTTTACTTTAAAGTCATTTTCTGACTTGACCAGTACTTTATCTGCGTTAACTTGATAGGTTTCATCAACCAGAGTTCTTAATCGTCCAGTACGTAACTGAGAGAGTTCTTTAACACTGCGATAAACGTTTTTCGCGCTTTCCAATAGTGTTTCTGCTGTTGTTTCCAATCGCCCGAAAAACATTTGCCCGGCAATTGCTTTGATGTCCAGTTTTTTACTGTTTAGAGAAACTGTATCGCCATTAATTTCCACTGTTTTAGCGGCATTAAATTTTATGTCGCCGCGTTGTGAAGTAAATTCGAGATCACCTTGTTGTACATTAACACGAGAAATGCGATTGACTGGATCATATTCAAACAGCAGTTCTTTTTTATCGGAATAGATGGTTAAAGATTCTGTTGAGCGTGTTTTATGTAACTCTGCAAAAGCACCTTGTGTTGTTTGAATTGTGTTATGTGTTGCGGCTTTTGAAGGAAGTATCACATCCAATGAACCGATAACATACATTTCATTGATACTATTACCAGCAACTAATACTTTAGCTTGAGATTCTAATAACTTGTCTCGCGTAAAAGCGATTTTTGCAATTGCGACCATTGTTTTTCCATCAATTGACCAACGTATTTTTACGTCTCTGTCACTATTTTCTTCTTCAATAACTGTTGCTGGTCCAAAATAGTTTACATGTTTAGCAATTGAAAAAATATTATCTTGTTGTTGTAACATTTTTACTTATCCCTTGTTATGCAGGTAATGGCGGTTTCCAGTTTTCAGCGGCTGCCAGTGCCTTATTAGTCAATTTTGCATTGGTTTTATTCGCACCTTCCCATAAAGTACCTTGCTCCTGTATTCGATGAAGATTGCTATTGGATAGGTCAACGTGTTCCATATTTGCCTGATTTAAATTGGCGTGAGAAAGGTCAGAGCATGAAAGATTCGCGGAATAAAAAATACTATTATTTGCGGTAGCTTTTGTTAACAAACATTTATCCATTTTCGCCATACTAAAATTTGCATGCGACAGATTAGATTCCTGAAACCCTGCCATGGTTAAGTTGGCAAGTTTAAAATTAGCATGCTGCAGGTTTGCTTTTGCAAATGTTGCAGCAACACAGTGGCTTTTTGATAAGTCGCTGTGGCTTAAATCCGCGCCAGTGAAGTTCACCTGGGTTAAATTTACACTGTGCATGTTGGTTTTATTGATTTTTGCATTGCTCAAATCACTCAACGTAAAATTACAGCCCTGCAAATTTAGTCCCTGCCATTGAGAATCAATTAATTCGCAAGCCTGGAACTCTGTTTTTACTAGAATGGAATCTCTGAAATCAACCGCTTCAAAATCTGTTTGATAAAATTTTGCTGATGAAAAATCACTTTGATTGATGCTGCAAGCTTTCATTTCACATTGTTTAAAGACGGCGTTTTGAAACATTGCCTGATTCAGGTTGGCTTTTTCAAAGTTTGTGTTATTGAGGGCCGCGTTTCTAAAATCGCTTTTAACAACTTCAGATCGACTAAAATCTGCATTGGAAAGGTCGCAGCCTGAAAAATTAACCCCTCTTAAATGGGCTTCGGAAAAATCTGCTGTTGATAAATCCAGGTCACTAAAATCCAATCCATTTAAGTTGCACTTTGCAAAATTAACGGTCCTTTTGTGTGACGTGAGTTGTTTTGATGGGCCACTTTTCAATAAGGTTGCATCGTCCTCTATCAAAGAACAACCTTTAAGGTTAACGCCAATAAGATTGCAGGAAATAAACACAACCCATTTTAAATCACTATTCTGGAAATTGGCGCCGCGTAAACTGATATGGCTCAAAACAGATCCTTTTAGATTGCTCTGGCTGTAATCTATATTCTCCATTGTGGTATTAGCAATAATGGAATTCATCATATTGAGATTCGAAAAATTAGCTTTTTCACAATGGCAGTTGATGATCTTGGTTTCACGTAAGTCAGCTTTTGTGAAACTAGACTGATTCAATTCGCAGGACTCGAAACTTGTTTTTACTAAAACAGAACAAGAAAAATCAGCATTATTTAGCTGGCAATGCTTAAAGCTTGCATTTAATGCATTGGCATCGATGAAACACAGTTGTGCTAAATTAAGTTCAATAAAGTTGGTGTCCCGCAGATTTGCGCCTTCAAAAGAAATTCCCGGTAACTTGCATTGCTTTATCGTACATTGCGGTAGATTGATGGGGAAGGCATGAGCGTTCTGAAAATTACATTGTTCAAAGATGGAGTCAACAAAAGTTACACCTTTAAAATAACAAGCATTGAAGTGACAGTCGAAAAATTTGCTTTGTTCGATTTTTGCGCCAATAAACTTGGAAGAGTGCATGTCACACTGATTCAGTGTTGTGTATTTAAATTTGGCCGCTGTAAATGTGGCAGTTGACATCGGGCATTGATTAAATCGAGAGCTCGACAAATTGCTTTCTGAAAATCGGCATTGACTCAAATCAATTTTTTCAAAATTTGTATCGATTAAAATACTCTGGCTAAAATCAGCACCACGAAAGGAGCTTTTTCCCTCAATAAAATCGTCAGGATTAATGCCGAGGTCATCAAATTTAAATCCCGGATTTTTGGGATCTACATTACTCAAGTCGGAATATAAAATTGCCTTCACTTTGGGTAGCTCAAGAATCTCCAGCGGATCTTTAGCCAGCACCCTGCCGACATTAACCGTTAGTCCCTCCAGGTTTGCACGGTGAAAAATAGCTGCCTCTGCTTGGCAATTACTTATTTTGGTATAACTTAAGTTTGCTTCAGAAAAATCACAAGCTGAGAGTTGGCAGTCAATAAAAGAGCAGGTGACTAATTGTGCTTGTTTAAATTTTGTCGCCTTCAATCGACATTTGATAAACAATGTACTATCAAATATGGTATTGCTTAAATCGAAATTGGATAAATCCAAATCCATCAGCGTAGCGCCAGCCATTGAAATCCCTTTGCTGGCATTTTCCTGCACTTCGTTGGCTGAAAGTGCTTTTCCCGAGTTAATAATTGGTTTATTTTTGACTTCAGTGCTATTCACGGTCAGAACCTATGCTTCAAGTTTGGTAGCAGTTAAATTTGCGGAATCTGTCTCTAGCCCATCTAGCACAGCATTTAAGAACTCCACTTCATAACAATTCGATCCGCGAAAGTCAGCTTGATGTAAATTGGCTCGTTCCATAGTGGCTTGCATCAAATTAGCTTTTATCACTTTTGCGTTAACAAGATTGGCTTTTATGAATCTCGCTTGTTTCAGATTCGCTGCACTGAGATTTGCGGTTTGCAAGTTGGCACGATCAAAATTCGCATCGGGTATATCCGCATATCTGAGGTCAGCCCCCTGCAAATTTGACGATGAAAATATCGGTGAATTACCTATGGCTTGTGAAAAGTTGGTATCCGAAAAGTTAGCATTTAAACTCGCCCTTAATCCACTGATATCGGCTTTGAAAAAGTTGCTCGAAGATACTTTAGCGCGTTCGAAGGTGGCGCTAGTGAGTATCGCCAACGAAAAATCGGATTGATGAAGTTCTGCAGATTCAAAATCAGCACCGGGCAGTTTCACCTGTTGAAAATTAGCATTATTTAATTTGCCGCAAACGAATATAACATCTTTTCCGCTTGCATTTTGCCACTGAGAATTATCTGCTACTAAACTTTCAAATACAGCATTGTTGAGAGAAGTATTAGTACAATTAGTCTCACTAAAATTAGCCGCTTTAGCGTCAATAAAATTCAAATTTGCACTAGTCAGGTTTGCCTGCTTGAAATTGGCGTGCGATAGATTGGCGTAGTCAAAAATGGCATTTTCCAGATTTGCTTGGCTAAAGTTTGCACCTGTTAAAATTGCAGATGTAAAATCACAGGCCTGTAAATCCATTCCGGAAAAATCTGCTCCGCTCAAGTCTTGCCCGACAAATGATTCACCGGGCGATACCTGAGGTTTGCTAGGAGAGGATTGAGCAACATCTTGGGTTTGTTTGTCATCTGTTGTTTTTTTTGTAGCATCGAGTTTTATGCCCAACTCTTCTTTAATTTTATTAAACTCGGGTTCTGCATGTTCCAGAAAGGGGTCTAAATTTTCGGGATCTATGCCCATCTTTGGTAATGCTGCAGCCAGGATTGTCCAGATCTTATTGGCTTCCGTATTGGCTGCGATCTCCTGGCCGTCAACTCCCAGATTATTCAAGAAACGAATTTGCTCTTGTTTTGCTGCCGGGCTTATTTCTGGCAAGTTATCCGTATCAACACCCAGGTTTGCGAGCGCTTCTTTCAGTTGTAATTCAGGTCCTGAGATTTCTCCATCTTCACCTGGAACTGAATTTTTTCTATTTATATTAGATAATATTTTGTCTTGTTGCTGTTGAATTTCAGCTTGAACATCGGGAGGCAGGGTAGTGATATCAATGCCACTTTGAGCTGTGATCTCATCAACTTTAGTTTGTATATCTGCCATGGCTTGTGTTTCATCACTGGCGTCTGCATTTTCGATGATAGCGGCTCCAGCAACCTGGATTTTGGGCGATTTTATTTTTTTGTTTTCAGATGCTGTTTGGGGTGGCATCTCTGGGGGAGCAAACTCGGCATCTTCCGCAGCTTCTGCTATTTTGAATCGCTCATAACAGGTCTCAATACTGGAAGGATTGTCATATAGAGACTCCTGCATGAGGAAAAGATGTTTTACTTCATCAAAGTCTTCGTCGATGACGTCCATCCAGCCGCGCCAGGTTAACATCAATTTTTCCGTTTCCATATCTACCCAAAGGGTATCAAGCTTCAAATTGATCTCTTCAAAAGTGCGTTTTCCCGTTTGAGGATTCTGCTTGCGGGAAAAACAGCGCGCACGAATACCCGGTAACTGGGTTTCATAATGGCGAAATTTACGGTGAAGGTTTTCAAAATCCAATTTTTCATCACCATTGAGATAACCTTTTAATTGTTGATCCGGTGGAGCTGCATTAAAGTGTGTCCAATCGAAATCTTCAGGAAACCAGGGCCAACGTGTTCGCAGATAATTTTTCCCGTAAGTTCCCAGCTTCTTTTGACGCAGTCCCCAGGTGCCATGTAGTGGACCAAAACCTGCTGGTGAAGTTTTTACAAAAGGAGAGGTCACTGGGTTGTTAGGGTCTTGAATGTTAGGTACGGGGAGAATATTGTTGGCGATGCTGCTATCTGTTTTCACCGCACCCCGGCCAACAGGGTTTAAATCAAAATCAACGCCTCCAAAACTGCGTTCATACCTCAAGTCCATTTCCCGAAATAATTCGGGTTCTGTGGTTGAAGGTACTATATGAACATTCTTCCAATGACGACTACCAAAAACATTCAAAGTCTTTTTATGTTGACCAATCTGCAGAGAAACGGGGCAGGCTGCTATCGGTTTAGCACCAGGGGAATAACATTTTCCAGTTATTAAAATATCAGCATGTGGTTTGAAAAATGCAAAATCTGATGCGTAGTATAAACTGCCCGTTTTTTGCTCGTCATCGGGGTAATATTCATCAGCTGCTGCAGGCAATTGATCATCAGCGAGTTTTGCAATGGTTTTATGAGAGATATCAAATGTGGCTTTAACCAGAACAGTCAGGGAGTGAGCGGGGTAATTAATTTGTCCAGCAAAGGGTACAATCTGCATTGCACAGTCTTTAACGATTTTCATTAGGCGAGAACTTTCAGGTTGCCAGCGTTGAATGTTTTGCTTTTAACGATGATATCTTTTGCGCCATCCCCCGCTTGCAAATAAATATTTTCTTTACTGTTTAATTGAATTTCTCCCGAGTCGCTTTTTTTATTTTCGATAAAAATATTTCCACCTTGTGTATCATCAATTGCGATATAACTGTTTTGATCTTGTCTTCCGATTTGAATAACACCTTTTTCAAGTGAAAATTGTAAACTTTTATCATCATTTTTATGTGATATTGCTATGGGTTTTTCTTCTGAATAAACTTTAATACCGTCTGTTTTATTCAGCTCAATTTTCAACGCCTCTTTATCTTTTTCATGTTCAATCGGTTCTATTGCAGCATCACGATTGTTCGCCCACCATTCATACCCAGCGGCGAGTAGCGTCGCTAATAAAGCAACACCGGCACCGGCTCCTACACCAATAGCTGCTTTATTGTTATCAGTTTTAGAGAGTGCAAACGCACCAGCGGCTAATCCGGAAGAAACAGCGGCCCCAACTAAAATACCAACATCCCATTTTGATGGGGTGCCATATGCTTCATACCATGTGTTATGAGTGCCGGTTGCCTTGGGCTTAAATTGATTGCCCATGGAAAATGATATTTTATCAGCATCAGCATACATGATTGATCGTTCGTTTGCTGTATCTTTACAGTTCGCAACAAAACAAAGCTCATCACCTGCGCCAATGATCACATCTTCTTTGGCAATATTGAGAATGTCTGAGTTAGTCGCGTTGATCCACGCGTTGCTTGTCCATGCATTGGTATAACCAACAGTATATGTGTAATTTCCGCCTACGCCGACACTGTAGTTCAATCCTGCATTTAAAGATCCAAAGATGCCACCACTAATATCCAGCTTTGCGCCACCAAAAAGAGAAAATTCTGTACCTGCTGAAATTGAATAGGCATTACCGGAACTTATGCTAGTGTTAGATCCTCGAACAGATGTTTCTATATCACCGTCGGAAATTAATAATATTCCTTCATCGCTACTAGCGTCAGGTGTGTGGCCGATTTCAATTTTGGAATCACCGACAGGGCTTGATAATAATATTTGTTCAGCGCTATCAGTCGCATCAAGAATAATTTTATTACCAAAATCATCCTGTGTAATATTTTTTTCAGTGTTTTCTTGCGGTGCTTGAGGTGGCATATTATCAAAGTTATAAACGCGACCAGTGACAATCGGACGATCAGGATCACCATTAACAAAACTCACGATAACTTCATTGCCAACATGAGGTAATGCGACACTTCCCCAGCCACTTCCTGCCCAATTTTGTGAGACACGAAGCCAGCAGGAACTGTTTTCGTTCGATTCTTCCGCTCGGTCCCAGTGGAATTTTACTTTTACTCGACCATAACCATCGGTATAAACTTCTTCATCCATCGGTCCCACCACTATCGCGGTTTGAGGACCATAAACTCGTGGTTTTGACATTTCATTGTAGGAAAAATATATTTTGTCCGCCGGAATAGCGTTGAAAGAATTGGTGTAAATGGTGGATTCGGAACCGTCGGTGAAGTAACTGGTTTCAGTAATTGAGAAATTTAAACGGATTATCGCATAATGTTTCTCCGCATCGTTTTCGTCTAATCTTTCCGCATCGAAAGTATGGCTACTAAAACTAAATTTGCCGCCTGGGGAAAAGTGCCGGTAGTTACTGGATGCTTGAATAACGGTATATTTTAATTCCTGTTCCTCTATTCGTCGATCAGTATAAGTTTCCCCATCAGTGGTATTGGAAAATCCTCCAGGGTAGTGAAATAGTTCATTATCTGTTACGCCAGGTTGGTCAACCGTTGTTGATGAACTTCTTGTGAGGTTTTGGCCGGGGGATTCAAAATTAAAATCGGATTGTGTATAGGTACCACTAAAAAATTCCGAATCGTGCATCCAGTCTTTAATTTGTTCCGTGATCTCTTCACTGTAGGATTGAATGACTTGTGAATTGACAGGATAAACGCCAAATTCTGCACCAGTTGAGTCATACGATGTGGTATTCATGCTATAGGCGTTATTATTATCGGCGAGAACAAGTTTATGCTCTCCTTTTTTTTGTTCAAAATAATAGAAAAGCCCATGTTCATGCATCAAACGCGTGACAAATGCGAGGGAAGACTCCTGATACTGTACTGCATATGTTAATACGGGATAGTTGGTTCGGGTGATATTTTTTCTAAATACAATATCACTTGCGGTGAAAATTTCTTCGATAATTTGGATAACTGTTTTATTCGGAAAAATTTGAAAGTTTCGATTTTTCCCTAAAAACCAGGTTTTTGGTACTACTTGCAATTGGTAGCTTCGATAATCGACGGATTTTAATGCTCCACCAGAAAAACGACTGACATAGCCATTGAAATATCTTTTGCTGCCATCGGATAAGGTCAACCAAAAATCAATAGAGTTCCCCATGATTTCCTTAGCGGCAATATCCATTCGGCTTGAAGCAACGTCCAGTGTGTAAACAAAAGAATCAGAAATCGACTCTTGGGCAGAAACACCTAACAACAACATAACGTCATTACCAAGCAATGTTTCGACACCAATGCTTCTTCCATCTTGAGTGAGTGACATTGTTTAAAGCCCTTTATTAGTAGAGTTATTGTGTAGTTATTGAACGAGGATGAATTGTACAAACTCTAGAGAGTATATAACAAACAACCTACAGTATTCTAATTGCAAAATCTTGTATCTGCGTTTTTTTTTGTTCTTTGAGTAAATTTTCAACGGAAGAGTAAATTGTTTTACAACGGTGGGCTAGGAGGATAGTGCCGTATCCCCTAAATGCAGTTTTGATTGACATTTAGCTCAAGCGATTTACTGCTTTAGGCTTTAAGCGATGTTCTGGCCAAGGGCCAGAACATCACCTATCGCATAACGCACTAACTGGTATTAAATAGACAGGGTACAACGACAAAGAAAAAAATTGGTGTTTGAATAGGAAGATCATAATTAGAAATAAAATATGGGGATTGCTGAAAAAAAGCGATGTCTGTACAGTAAAAAACATTTTCACGAAGGAATAAATTTGAATTTCCTCTACAAGTAGTAGGGAAAAAATCCTATAGTGTTTTCCTATAGGGCACTATAAAAATTGTTTGAAACATGTTGAAGTGCCTTTTTTTTAACAAAGCACATTAGCGCGCTTATTTCTGACCACCGACTTTAGCTGTGTTGCCCTTGTTGCGGATAATCTGGGTTCGACTGGTTTTGTTAGTTCGCGATGGGCGACTGTGTCGTTTCAAACCTTTCAATAGTGTGTCACGACTTCCTACTTCATAGCCCGGCATGTTGACGCGTTTGATACTCCCGCCAATTAAGCGCTCGATATTTGCTAGCGTTCGTTCTTCTTCACGGCTAACAAGAGAGATGGCTTGACCTTTTTCTCCAGCACGACCTGTGCGGCCAACGCGGTGTACATAGTCTTCAGCCAAGTAGGGTAGATTGTAGTTAACTACGTGCTCCAGCCCCTGAATGTCTAATCCTCGAGCAGCAACTTCGGTAGCGACAAGAACCTGTACTTTAGCGTCTTTGAAATCGGCTAATGCTCGACGGCGTGAGCCCTGGCTTTTATCACCGTGGCAAAGTGCCGCTTTAATCTGCGCCTGTTTCAGCTTAAACATTAAATCGTCAGCTTGAGCTTTGGTGCTGGTAAACACCAGCACCTTAAACCAGTTATGTGCTTCAATCAGTTCCACAAACAATTCCGCCTTGCGACGTTCTTCTACGGGGTAGACGACATGCTCTACAGTATCGGCGATGGCGTTTTGTTTGGCCACGCTAATAACCTCATGTTTGTTCAGTAGCTTGCTAGCGAGTTCTTTAATCGCTTGGGATATGGTGGCGGAAAATAGTAGAGTTTGACGCTTTTTTTGTGTTTTTTGTAGCAGCGATTGAACATCAGTGATAAAGCCCATGTCCAGCATTCGGTCCGCTTCATCTAATACCACAAACTCAACATTAGAGAGGTTTATATTACCCTGAACCATATGTTCTAACAGTCGACCGGGAGTGGAAATTATGATATCGACACCAGCTTTGAGTTTTTTCTCCTGGCCAATCAATTTAACACCACCGTACAGTACGGTAATCGTAAGCGGTAAAAACTGAGCGTAATCTTTGATGGTTTTTGTCAACTGCTCTGCAAGTTCTCGTGTCGGTGTAAGAATCAGTGCACGTGCATTGCCCGGTTGTGTTGGTTTAGAGCGATCATGCATTTGTTGAAGAATTGGCAGTGCGAAGGCGGCAGTTTTTCCTGTTCCCGTCTGGGCACTAGCCAGTAGATCCCTACCGCGCCGCGCCGGTATAATTGCTTTCTCTTGTATAGGGGTCATTTGACTGTAGCCGCACGCATCCAGCGCTTGCTGAATCTCTGGAGCGAGATCTAAAGATGAAAATAACATAATAAATCCTCTGTAGATCTTGCTACAGGTAAAAAAGGAATGCATATTGTACAGGAATTCAAGCTTCTTAGTTGGATTGATTAAGCTCTAACTTGACAAAAAATCGTTTGAAAACTGCTTCGCTACTTTTACAGCGTTAGGGTACGCATTTACTTCAATGGCAAATAGTTATCCGTAATCAACTCACGTTCTGACACCTCTGGGGAAAAATTCAGATAATGAAAAAAGCACGGAAAATCGCGCAGTTCCTCTCCGCTGTTTAGCAGCCATTCTCCATACATATAATGTATCTTGCTACTCATTTCATCATGAGAGCTAAGATGGCGAACTAAGGTACATCTGCTAACAGGAATAATTTTATTAATGACCCTTGGGGGTTCATGGGGATGTCTGTTTTCACTGAACCACGATGTTCAAAAACGGCTATTTTGGTTTCGTCGAATTCGACAATTTGAATTTTTATAATGTGCTTTTCCTCTTTTATATTGAGAACTAGCCTAAAAGCATTAGGCTATTGCGAATCTGATGCTTAAATATGCAACGGTTGATTTTGCTGAGTCGCCTTCAGCATGTCTAATTACAGACAGCCATCGGACACTAAGGACTGACAAAACAGCAAAGCGATGATGAATGTTAGTGTAAATTCAAGCAATGCCCCCCGTAAATACTCACTAACTAAATTCGTTTACCCTTGATGGTGTAGTCCATAACCTCGCATGGTCCGTGAGTTTCTTATATTGCGTACAATTTCATTTTTTATTTTATTCGCTCAGAAAAAAATCTTCATTTCGTTCCTACTTGATTATTCACTCATATTTTTACGTAGTAATACCAATTAATTAAATTAATTTGCCGGAGTAGAATTATTCTTAAGTTCTAGAAAAAGCGAGTTGAGAGGAGAGCTATTATGCCTGGAATGGATTTGATTTGATTGTTACATCGGCATGGTTCTCATTTTAAGTCTCATACAATGTTTGAAATCAATCCATATCATTTTTGTCGGATTATAATCGAATATTGTTTACTTCGTTATTTGCTTAAGTGAGAGGGATTTTTCGAAATTTAGATGGAACTAAGAGCTAGTGTTACAAAATATTCTTCTGGATAGAAACTCTGGTTTAGACGAATTATTTGAGATTATCTAACACGTGAATAACTTGCATGCCAATAAAAAATTTACTGAGTAGTGATGTTGTGAATGTCGGTAAGAAATAAAAACGTGTCTCGGACTGATAGCTAAGTTGTCATTTCGGTAAGAAAATTTGGATGTAGAAATTTAAATAAGGAGATGGAAATGTCTGCAGTGTGTATAGAGAAACCTACCAAAGCGGCCCCCTTTTTCCAGTCAATAAATTCCAGGACAAATATGACTCGGAAAATTACTGGTAAAAAAATCTCAAAACAAGCCATTCAATCTTCTGAATGTTCCGATGTTACCAGTTCCGATATTGATATGATCGCTCTCTATCATAAGGAGGTTGGCAATTACCCTTTACTTACAGCTGAGGAAGAGATTAGCTATGGGCGTTTAGCCAGAGCTGGTGATCTTGAGGGTCGGCGTATGATGATCGTAAGTAATCTTAGGCTGGTGGTAAATTTTGCTAAACGCTATGTTAATCGAGGCCTACCTTTACTCGATCTCATCGAAGAAGGCAATCTCGGTCTGATGCATGCTGTAGAGAAATTCGATCCTGAACGCGGATTCCGTTTTTCCACCTATGCTACATGGTGGATACGTCAATCTATCGAAAGAGCAATCATGAATCAAAGGCATGCTGTTCGGCTACCCGTTCACATAAATAAAGAGATTAACACTTGTAATCGTGCCGCGCGAAAGTTAAGAAGTAGAGGTGGATATGAAGTCAGTGCTGTCGAGATTGCCGACTATCTTGATAAACCTGTTGAGCATGTTAGAAAGATGTTGCAGCTTGACGCACGCACTGCATCATCAACCATTACCGATGTTGATGGTGGTGAACGTTCGGCGCTGGAAGTACTGGAAGTGCTGCCAGATAACCAGGATACAAATCCAGAAAAACAATTGCAATCAGAGGATGAGTTGTCTTCTTTGGAGTACTGTGTGTCAAAGCTTAGGGAGAAAGAACGCCAAGTAGTTATGCATCGTTTTGGTCTCAATGGATACAAAGCACTCACATTGGAAGAGGTTGGTGACATACTTGGCGTTACACGCGAGAGGGTGCGCCAGATTCAGGTGAGTGCGATAGAACAATTGCGCGCGATGCTGGGCAATCAAGCAATGCCGGAAATTTTTCACCATTATTAGTCTTAATACTGTAGGGATTTTTCTATCTCATCGAAATTTTTAGATATTTATCGGTATGACGTTTCTCGTAAGACCTAGTAAATAACTCAAGAATAAGATAAGCTGTCCGTAATATATAAGTACATTCTAATATTGTATTTTTAGCCAAAGTGACGGCTTGTAATTTGTTGTTGAATCTAAATTTATTTACGAGGTTATGAGTATGAATAATTTCATTTCAGGCACTGAAGCGAGGGAATTAATAGAAAGCCAAGGTGCTTTGCTTATTGATGTGAGAAATCCACCAGAGTATGCAGGTGGATCAGCACTTGGTGCGGTTAATATTCCAGTGAATATGATTCCCCATAAAGCAAATGAGTTTGACGCTGATAAGCCTGTTATTGTTTTTTGTATGACTGGTGGTAGAAGTTCACAAGCACAAATGATTTTACAGAGCATGGGTTTTGCTAAAGTGAAAAATGCAGGTGGCTTGAATGATTATTTAAAAAGCTAATTTTGTAATTAAGTCTCTCCTGTCGTGATTGAGTTCTATTTTTACTCCCCTCCCTTGGAAATAGAACTCATTTTTTTATCGTTTATTTTATTGTCTGTTTTTCCTGCATTCTATTCATAATCGAGCGAATTCGTCCTGAATCATAACGCTTCATTTCTTGTGCTATATTTACAATATTAATAATGTTGTTTGAGAGGAAGGTTGCTTGAACAATAATTATCTTCTTATAGCGTTAACTATCGTTATCTTTCTCCCTTCTGTTAGTCATGCAAAAGTAGAACGGCGTAAAGATCAATATGGAACAGATTTCGGATACTATTTTTATCCCATTGCAGGTGAGATTCCCGGACTGGGGACTGCGGCTGGAGTAGGTGGAAGCGTTTTAAATATGGGTGGTAACGACACAGACGTTACTGGCTATTACATCAGAGGTGATTTTAGTGCGACTGGAGTCGCTTTTCTCGATTTACAACTTTTCCCTCGACGGTTAGTTTTTGATGTTGCTTATAATGACTATATGGTTGCTCCCATTCAATACAATCGCGGTCTAGATTCCAATTCCGATGATTATATTCAACCGAAAGTGGAAGGTAGCTATGTGGTAGGTCAATTAGCACTAACACAATTATTTATCACCTACCCATGGAGTATGTTTTCTGTTGATAATCCAGGATAACAAAAAACTAATCAGCCTATATGTCTAGCTTGTCGATTTAAAACTGCAGATTTTCGCGTTTTGGCGATTTCACTTCTTTCTTTAATCATTATGTCATCTGCAAAATCGGGGTAACCCTTGAGTCCTGATGATAAATAGTCCTTCCAAAGCTCAGATTTTATTTTGTCATGATCCATATTAAAACGCTCAATGAGCGCCTGATAGATAATTTCAAACAGACGAGGCAAGGAAATTTTATGAGTCTGTCCTGTTGTTTCAAATATCCAATCACTTAGTGCGATAAAATTTTCGAATGGTGAGTCATTGAGGATGACTTTTTTCGACTGTGAAAATCGCCCTGAATTAGCAATCATATCCCAATAGCGTGCAAATCGATTGAGACGTTGCATGGTTGGAAAATCAATGCAGCTGTTGCTGAGAATATTATAGGGTGGGTGAGGGTTGAAACGCATGTCATAAGTTTCGGTATGGCGAATGATGGGTGTGCCGCGTAGGCGTTTAAGTATGCCAACCTGAATTTCATGTGGATTGAGTTTGACCAACTCGTTAAATCCCTGGGCGATGCTTTCAATAGTTTCGCCAGGTAAGCCAAGAATCAGGTCGGTATGTAAATGGGCGTGAGTTTTTTCCATTAACCAGCTTATGTTTTCTTTGCTTTTTTCATTGTTTTGTTTGCGGCTGATGAGTTTTTGAATGTCAGGATTCAGTGTTTGAATCCCAATTTCAAATTGCAACGAACCTTCAGGGAATCGCTCAATCACGCTTTTTAATTTCTCGGGAAGATGATCTGGAATTAATTCAAAATGAAGGAAGAGTTTGTCATCCAGACGTTGTAGGAAAAACTCCATAATCTGAATGCTTGTTTGTATTTTCAGGTTGAAGGTTCGATCTACAAACTTGAAATGTCTTACTCCACGCTGGTAAAGTTTATCCATCTCATCTAGGAATTCATCAATATCAAAAGGCGTTGCAGTTTTATCCAGAGCTGACAAACAAAATTCACATTTAAAAGGACAGCCACGTGACGCTTCAATATAAATAACACGGTTTTTTACATCGTCATCATTGTATTGATCATAGGGTAATGTGATGAACGGTGGCGGGATAGGTTTGGCTTGAATGATTTTATTTTCTGGTTTGTCGCCTGAGAGTATTCGTGTGCTTAGTTCATAAAATTCCTGATCGGCCATTCCACAGATGACATAATCAGCGAGTGACACGATTTCCTGTTGATCATGTTCGAAACTCACTTCCGGGCCGCCGAGTACAATGGTTATCTGGGGAGTTATGGTTTTGATCATAGCAACCACTTGAGTGGTCTGCGCTATATTCCAGATATAAACACCAAAACCAATTATGGTCGGATTGTCTTTTAGTAGACTCTCAGCGATATCAATAGGACGAGAATTGATAATGTATTCTGAAATTTTGGTATGAGCTTGCAGCTCTTTCATATTGGCGCGAATGTATCGTAAACCCAGGGAGCTATGAATATAACGTGCATTAAGCGTTGAAAGTATAATAGTGCTCATTTTTATTTGTTCGCTATGAATATTGCACGTGTCGGAGCTTGATATCCTTCAACGGTTTTATTTTGGTCGTTCGGATCAAGGAAATTGCTTAATGAATCAAATTGCATCCATTCGGTGACGCGTTGTTCTTCAACCGATGTTTGATTGGTATCGACTAATCGAATATTTTTAAAACCTGCTCGCTGCAACCACTGTTCTAGTGTTATACAGGATGGTAAAAACCAGACGTTGTTCATTTGTGCATAACGATCTTGAGGTACAAACACGGTATTTTCTTCACCGTCGACAACCAATGTCTCAAGTACTAATTCTCCACCCGGTTTCAGTAAATTTTTTAATTGGTTGAGATGGTCGAAAGGGGATCGACGGTGATATAACACACCCATTGAAAATACAGTATCAAAATGAGGCAGGTTATTGGGTATATCTTCCAGCTTCAGCGGTAATACATAAACTGATTGCTCTCCCACGTATTTTTTTATGGCAGTGTACTGCATAACAAACAACAATGACGGGTCCACACCAATCACAAGCTCTGCACCAGCTCCAGCCATACGCCAGCTATGGTAGCCATTACCGCAACCAACATCTAAAACAGTTTTTCCCTTGAGGTCAGAAATATGTGGATATAATCGATCCCATTTCCAGTCAGAGTGCCATTCGGTATCGATCTCCAGGTCAAATAATTTGTAAGGACCTTTGCGCCAGGGTGTTAGCGCTTTTAATTGGGTTTCGAGATTTTGTTTTTCTTCATCAGATATATCATCAGCAACACCTGCGGAAACATGGCTTTGATTCAAATCAATCTCTGATGGTTTGAGATCCGGAAGCTTCTCAAGCGCTACCAGCCAATTTTCCATATTACCATTTTTAGTTTTAAATATTTTTTCATCAATCTGTTCGGGAAGGACATCAACCCACTGATCCAGATTAGCCTTAAGCATTTTATTATAGAGTTTGTCGTAGTTGATCATTTTATAGCGAAGAACGAGGCAAAGTTTAAACATTGAAACCAAAGATCAGTCTGTTTAAAACCCACATCATGTAAACGTTGAAGATGGGTTTGTGCTGATTCTGGGATTAATACATTTTCCAAAGCAGTACGTTTTTGGCTAATTTCCATGTCCGAATAACCTTGTGCTTTTTTAAACGCATGATGCAGCTCAGTAAAGAGATGATTTTTACTTTCATCACCGAAAGTGATTTTTTCAGATAGAATTAATACGCCACCTGGGTTTAGTGCATCATAAATTCTTTGTAACAATTTATTGCGGTGTTCTTGAGCGATAAATTGCAATGTGAAATTCAATACAACGATGGATGCGTTTTCTAATTTAGTTTCCAGAATATCCTGACAAAAAATTTCATAATGATATTCATTGGGAAGAATCTCTAGATTTTTTTTACAGCGTTCTGTCATAGCAGGCGAGTTATCAATCCCAATAACCTTGCATTGTTTGTTGGGAAGATTAGTGAGAATTGCTAATGTTGATGCACCTAATGAACAACCCAGGTCATAACAATAGGTATCTGATCTGGCATGCGCCTGAGTAAAGACCCCAATCATAGAGATGATGTTTTCATAACCGGGAACAGAGCGCTTGATCATGTCGCTAAATACATTAGCGACGGCATCATCAAACTGAAATTCCTGGATTTTAGACTGATAGGTGGCGAATAATTTATCGTGTTGAGTCATTATTATGTCATTGCTGAATTTGTGCGTGAATTGTACTAAATTTGGGGAGATTTGAAAGTTAAAACGAAGCTTTACTGAATTGACGTGGGTTGAAGCTCATACAACCTACTATACTTTGATTAAAATAACAGAAAAGATCACTTTATGTGATCTGGATTACAGGTACATGAGTGGGGAGCTGCTTAAATTAGATTGTGACGCAATTCAATTGAACAAAGGAGCAGAGAATGAACACTCGACAAAATGACCAAGATTGGAACGATTTACTCAGTGATTATAATTTTCAGGATGATTTTGATGTAGATCCTATCAGTTTATCTGATAGTGATGAAGTTGAACTTCCTTATGATTCAGATGCCGCTAATGAAGATTATTGGGATGTTTTGTGTAACAACGATGAAGAATGGGAAGCAGCAACTGCCGAAGGTTTTCTGATATTTTAAGCCTGAAACGAATCGTTAAATATCCAAATAGTCGTATAGGTAGGATTTATTTTATGGTTGATATTTGTGCAGTTATAATCTGTGTTCACTAAAAGCAGCATAATTTCCTCTGTGCTGTTTTTAGTGAGATTTAAAGTGTAAACAATATTAACAATGTGGTTTCTGTTGTAACAATCGTCGCACCTATGGTATCTCCAGTCATCCCCCCCAAGCTTTTCATCATCAGATTTCTAAGAAGAAAAACGATTAGACAAGTTCCTGCAATAAGCGCGAACGCTTTTGTATGAAGTAGCAGAATAATTATTGTAACAATAAAAATCAGCATCCAAATGGTGGCTTTTTTTGGAAATTGAGTTGCTAATAGTTGGGCAATACCATCTTTCTGAATGTATGGTGTCGTTAAAAAAAGTAATAATACGGTACTTCTAGCGATGAATGGTGTAAGTAAAAGTGCAAGGTTTTCGGAGGCAGGAATTGCAACTAATGCGGCGAATTTTATTAATAATATCGCAATCAGAGTGACTACTGCCACTGGTCCGCAATAGGGATCTTTCATTATTGAAAGTGTTTTTTCTTTATCGCCAAATCCTCCAACGAGCGCATCAGCACTGTCTGCTAATCCGTCAAGGTGTAATGCTCCTGTTATGAAAATCCAAGTGGTGAGAATAATGGCAGAACGAAGCAGATCGTTTGTATTGGAAAGTATTGCATCTAGAAACACTAGAATAATACCTATCACTAATCCTACCGCTGGATAATAAAGAATAGACTGTCCAATTTGTTTCGGTGATGGCGTATATGTGAATGAAACGGGAATTCGAGTGAGAAATTGTAGTGCGATAAAAAAAGGGTTTAATCTGTGCATGTTTCAGGTATTGAAAAGGTGTGGAAACTTGCTAAAGGGACTTCAAGACTCAGTACTTTATTTAGTGGAATTTTATTGATATGGCAGAGGATAATTCTTATCGGCCCTCCATGAGTAATAACCAGTGTATCTTTATTGTAGGAAATGATTTCATTCCAAGCACCTATGATGCGCTGCTGCATAGATAGTAAATGCTCACCGTTAGGTGGAGGGTATCTAACTGGATCATTCCAGAACTGAGCAAGTTCATAGGGAGTTTGTTGATTAATCTGCTCTGCGCTTAATCCTTCCCAATCGCCAAAATTCATCTCTTGTAGTCGTTTGTCGAATGCGATGGGGATATTCAGTTGTTTTGACAAGTAAGACGCAAAATCAGAACAGCGTAATAACGGCGATGAAATTATTTTCCGCCAGTGTTTTTTTTCAGCAATGGCATTTTGCATTTGTTGCCATCCCTTTATGGTTAAGGGCTGATCTGTAATGCCTCGATAAATATTACCGCCACTTGTTTCACCGTGTCGGAGTATTTCAATTGTGGTCATGCGATGTTTTCCTTCGCCACATTTGCTTGTGAGAAAGTCGTCATTTCATTGTGTAAAGCACACGCTAGTCTGATTAAGGGTATTGCTGTTGCGGCACCACTTGCTTCACCCAAGCGCATTCCAATATTTAACAATGGTCGGCCGTCCAGTGCATTGAGTATCAGTTTGTGCCCCGGTTCGGCTGATTGATGAGAAAAGAGAAACCATTGCTTGCTGCCTGGCGAGAGTTTTTCCGCTATTAGAGCTGCAGCGCTACTGATGAAGCCGTCAATAAGTACCGGTAAGCCAATTTTTGCACAGGATATGTAGCTTCCAGCAAGCGCGGCGATTTCAAATCCACCCAGTCGCGAAAGCACATCGATTGGTTGCGTCATTTCATCTTTGTGTAATGTAATCGCTTTTTCAATCGTCGAAATTTTATGTTTAATTTGTGTTTCATTAATGCCTGTTCCCGGACCAATGAGTTGCTCGACTGGCACACCTAATAACACACTGGATAACGCTGTTGCTGATGTGGTATTGCTAATACCCATTTCTCCACCAATAAAAAGCTCTGCGCCTTTTAATTTCACACGTTCTGCCGCTTGCCTACCGGCATGTATCGCATTCCAGGTTTGTTGATTGCTCATTGCCGAGTGTTTTGTGAAATTGTTGGTACCATTTCCCAGACGATGATCTTTAACATTATATAATGGTTCTAGTTCATTGACTGTGCCCAGGTTAATTACTTCGAGTGATGCATTTAGTTCTCGTGCAAGAACGCTAATTGCTGCTCCACCATGAGAAAAATTACGAATCATTTCGCCGGTGACTGATTGAGGGAATGCAGAAACATTTTCTTCGGCTACACCATGATCAGCGGCAAATATTGTAATGTGAATATTTGCAGAAGATGGCGTCGATTTTTTTTGTAGCGCAGCCAGTTTTATAGCGATGTTTTCCAGTTCACCGAGTGATCCGCTAGGCTTTGTTAAGTTTTTTTGCCGGCTTTCAGCCTCAATCGCATATTTTTCGCTAGGTGACTCAGGGGGCGTGGTTAACCAATCCAAGATGGTTTTCTCCTTTAATGGTAACGGGTAAACCAGCAACGGTTAGTGTGACTTGTTCGCAGCGTCTGGCCATTTCCTGGTGCAGCATTCCGGCTTCATCGACATATCGGCGAGTCAGTTCTCCCATAGGAATAATTCCCATATTAATTTCGTTGCTGACAAAAATAGTTTTTCCTGTCAAAGTCGGTAAACATTGGAGCAGGATTTTTCGTTCATGTTGGAAGTGATTTTCATCATTGAGCATTAAACAATTGGTCAACCATAGTGTCAGGCAATCAACAATGAGGCAGTGATTATTATTCGAATGATCTAGTAGTGCTTGTGTTAGTTTTATAGGTTCTTCAATGATTTTCCAACTTTCAGGACGGCGATCTTTATGTTGCTGAATTCGACGTTTCATTTCATCATCGTTTGCAGTGGCGGTTGCGATGTAAGTGATTGGCAACTCAGTTTGAATGGCGAGTTCTTCAGCAAAGCGGCTTTTGCCTGAACGAATTCCGCCAAGTATAAGATGTTTCATCGAATGGTCTCCCAAAGCTTGTCGATATCCATATGTTCTTCCAGTACATCAGCAAGACGATCTATTTGCCGGTCTCTAAAATCATCGAAAGAGATTGCTTCTTCTGTATGTAGCCCAGCCCAGTTCAGCAATGCATTGCATGCCGTTTGTGTCTCAAAAATTCCGTGAGCGTAAAAACCCATCACTTGATTGTCTTCGCTAATGGCTCCGTCATATCCTTTATTTGTTTTTACAACCGGGCGAGTTAGACCTTCACCGTTTGTGACGCCAGTATGAATTTCATAGCCGCTGAATTTGGCATTATTAAAAAGCAGATTGCCATTGACTTGCCTTAGTGTTTTGTTGGGTTGAAATGTTGTATCAATATCGAGTAATTTTAACCCTTGGGTTTTTGGTATATCGCTTTCTACATAATCAGGATCATTAATTGAATTGCCAAGCATTTGATATCCCCCGCAAATACCCATTAACTTTCCGCCATAACGAAGATGTTTATTTATTGCTTGCTCCCAGTTTTGTTGGCGTAACCATTCCAAATCGTTCTGGACTGATTTCGAGCCAGGGAGAATGATTAAGTCTGCAGCTGGCGGTGTTTTATTCGGTGCTACGTAGTTAAATTCAATACCCGGATGGAATCGTAATGGATCAAAATCAGTATGGTTACTGATATGTGGTAAGGCAGGGACGATAATTCTAAATGTTTTGTTGGTAGACGTCGGTTGATTTTTTGGCATTGCATCTTCTGCATCAAGATGTAATCCGTGAAGATAGGGTATGACGCCAAATACTGATTTGCCGGTACGTTCTTCTAACCAATCAAGCCCAGACTGAAGAAGAGCGATATCACCACGAAAGCGGTTAATAATAAAACCAATGACACGATCTTTTTCACTTTGGCTGAGCAGTTCTAGGGTGCCGATTAAGTGTGCAAAAACACCACCTCTATCGATATCTGCGACAATGATTACCGGGCAATCGACAGCTTCGGCGAAGCCCATATTGGCTATGTCATTGTGTCGTAGATTTATCTCTGCGGGCGATCCTGCCCCTTCGACGATGATGATTTCGAATTTTTCGGTTAGTCGTTCATAGGAAGAGAGTACGGCATCCATAGCGACTTTTTTGTAATCGTGATAGTCGCTAGCATTTTGGTTGCCAATAGCATTACCATGAATAATGACCTGCGCACCGGTATCTGAGTTGGGTTTTAATAATACCGGATTCATATCTGTGCTTGGTTCTAATTTGCAGGCATAAGCTTGCAGTGCTTGTGCTCGGCCAATTTCACCACCATCTTTTGTCACTGCGCTATTTAATGCCATATTCTGGGGCTTGAATGGAGCGACTTTTACGTCACGTCTGAGTAAGGCGCGGCATATTCCGGTGACCAAAGTGCTTTTTCCAGCATCTGATGTTGTGCCTTGAATCATGAGTGTTGGAGTTTTCAAAATGTTAGCCTTTCTTATTTACTTTGGTGCAAGTTTTCATGAGACTTCTTCCTGTGTTAACCACGAGAATACCTTGGTCTTCGGTGGCTTTAGCAACGCTACTGTCGACAATCTCTTTTTTACGTTGCATTCGCAGTTTATATCGAATGGCTTGCTTGTCTTTATTCATTTGATGATTTTTTTCTCGTTGAGAAAACAGGTGTTGCTTTGAGAATAATGTAGATCACTGTAATAGCACCGACATAGATAAATGCACTGGAGAGATAGGATGGATAGTACATGGCAAAACTTTCAAGATACTCAGTCCAGTTGGGATCAGTGTATCGTCCTGAAATAGTATAAAAACTACCATTAGAAATAACAAAAGCAACGGTTGTTGAAACAAAGAGTGTAGCGTTTAGTGTAATAATGCTCTTTAGTCTCAAGGCGTGTTTGCTTGCATACCATCGGCCACCAAACCAAAGTAATGCGTAGGTGGGAATTAAGAACCAATAGGCAGAGCTAATACACCAACCGCTGGTATTGCCCAATGTTATGGAGAGATAATCAATGGCACCAGCAGTGAGTAATAAAATAGGAAGCGCTAAAATACGTTGAATAAAAAAACCTGCCAGAAAAAATACTGCGAGTGATGCATCGGGTAAATGTAGTGCGCTACTAAAATGATGCGAGCGTGTTGCGGCCATCATTAAGAATAGAGTGGTAAATATCATTAATGGTTTATTTTGGAGGATTTGCATGGATTTCTCTTATGTTAATGCTGGTAACGAACGGTTAAATAGATACTTCGATCAGCTTGGTTATAAAATTTTGCGGTTTCATATGATTTATTGAGTAGGTTTTCAACACGAGCTTGAGCTAACCAGTTTTTAGAAATTTGTGTTTCACCACGAATATCTATTGTTTCATAGCCTTCTAGTTTTTGAGTGTTGGCTATATCATCGTAGCGTGCTCCTGCTGCGTTTAATGTGGCGCCGATTCCGTGAGTTTTGAATTTTCTATCGATATCTATTCGCGCAGATTGTTTTGCGCGGCGAGGTAAGATATTCCCACGGTTTGTATCGCTGCTACGGTTTTCTGGTCGAAGCAAGGTAATGTTTCCAGATACATTCCATTGAGCCAATTGTAATGTGGCGCTTGATTCAACACCGATGATTTGAGCAGCATTTAGATTACTCGGTAAACCGATTGATGCATCGTAAGCAATGAGGTCTTTAATATCTGTTTTAAATGTGTTAATTGACCAGTGGCCCCATTTCTGTTGCGCTTTTAGTGCTAACTCCAGACTGGCAGAAGTTTCGGGTTGGAGTGATTTGTTTCCAAAGTCGGGGTAATAGAGTTCGTTGAACGAAGGTGCTTTGAATGCGGTGCCATATGACGCAATTAAGCGTAATTTTTTGGGCAGGCTGATTCCCCACGCTGCTCCGCCAGTGAGATGGTGTCCGAATTGTTCATTATCATCACCTCGCAGGGAAAATTGAACGTCATGATTTTTGTAGAATCCTTGCCATTGAGCAAAGCCAGCTAAGTTGTCACGTTTGGTTGTGCTAAATTTTTCGGAACTCACGACAACAGAACGTTGGTAGTCGATTCCTGTTGTGAATACGTTGCTGGCGGTTATCATAATACTGTTTTGAATTGATGCAGTATCGTGGCGTGTATCAAACTGGCTCTTGAATTCACTGTTCTTGAAGTTGTTAGATTTGTCATAACTTCGACCTGCTGTTAATTTGCCGAACCAGTTTTCGCTGCCAGCGAAAGACAAGTTAGCGCCATAAATGGTGTTTTCAGTTTTTGATTCGTTAGTAAAGTTTCCATCAAATTCTGATTTGCCGCGGGATTGTATAAACTGTACATCAAGTTCTGCTTTATCTGAAAGCTGATAACCGAGTCGTAAAGTACCCGCTAAATTTTGGTAGCCGTCGTTATCATCTTCGTTGGTAAAGCAACCGCCAGTAGCTTCGGCTTCAGAACGACAGGCGTTAAACGAATCTGTTTCTGACCCGCTAAAGCTTGCGCTATATTTTATTTGATTGTGTTTGCCAGAAACCTGGCCTGATGAGTAGCTTGATTGATTGCTGCCAATACCCACTGCAAACGATGACGATTTTTTATCTTTCCCTTTGTGAGTGAATATTTGTATGACGCCGCCGATTGCTTCTGAGCCATAAAGGCTTGCACGAGGGCCACGAACTATTTCAATTCGTTCAATTAAACTGAGTGGGATATTTTGAAACGTAGCGTTGCCAGTCGTTGCTGATGTAATTTTGAATCCGTCGACTAAAACAAGAAGATGATCTGATTCTGTACCGCGTAGGAATAGAGACGTTGCCTTGCCAGGCCCACCATTATTGGAAAGGGATAATCCTGGTGACCCTCGAAATAGATCTTGTAACGAATTAACTTGTAATCGTTCAATATCTTGTTTTGTAAATATTTCAACAGGTGCAAGACTGTTATCGACAGTTTGCGTGACACGTGCTGCGGTAACTGTGAGGCCTTCATCGTCATAGGAATAGTGGTTTTCGTTGGCAATGGTTTGTTGAGATGTAAGCAGTAGTGCTGCAGCAAATACAGGATGGTAGTGCATGTGTTTTCCTCTCGCGCTCACCCGCGCAATGCGAATAAAAATAAAATGCAGAGGAAAATAAATAGGCGAAGGGTAGATAGATAAACAACGCCGTAAACATCGCCCTCCGCAATGTTGACAATGCATCAGGCCGGTCTCCGGACTCATGAGCGGGAATTTCCCAGTTTACTATGCCTTCCCATACGTTATGTACAGTGGCTAATATAGTAACTTGACTCATTTACCGTTGCGGGGGCAGTGTCGGAATTGTGGTTTTTTGGTCTTCAAAAAAACTCACCGACTTCCCGTTTAATCGTCAGAGTGAAAACTCGTCAGACACCTGAAGCAGTATAGGGCGAACTATAGTAGCGATGACATAAGGCTGTCAAGCTTTATAATTTTGTCTGGTATTTTTTTGATGCGATAAGATTGTGTGTGCGAAGAGGTCTAACAGAAGCTATTGGAGACTTTAATATCTCCAATAGTTGTGAATTATTTTTCAGAAGAAAATTTTAAAACTCTGCTTCAGCGTCTGCTTTTCTGTTTTTTCTGACCTGAATTTTCTGCATGAAATAATCTTTCTTTTTGATAACAATTAATAGGAGAACTAAAAACAGCAATGCGGCGATTAATATCTCTTTTTTATCTTGCATTGACGCTAAGTTATCTAGAGATATACCGCTATTTCTTGTGCTTAAGTCTTCAGTTGTTGAAAAAATAACATCATCTTGGCCTTGAATCTCATCATCTGCGTTATTAAATATGTGTTTAGTGCTTAATAGAAGTTCTTCTTCCATTATTTGGATTTGTTCTCTTAATACCTCGTTGTGTGAAGAGAGTTCAGCTGCAAATTGACGAACATCTTCAAGTTCCAGTTTTTTACTTTCTATTTCTTCCTGTGTGATTAACGCATTATTAGTATTCGCTTGTAACAGTGGTAGGTTTTTATTTGTTGAGGAATGACGAGTTAACGCCTGCCATTCATTACGAAGATTATGCGTAATTTCCTCAAGACTGAGAATTTGCAAAGCGGAGCTTCCAATTCTTTTCGTGATGAGTGACAGAAGCGCATCAGCAATTGTTAGTTTGCTATTTTCTTTTAGTGCTTGAGCAATAACTGATTGTGTTTTTATTTTTGAAATTGCTTCAGGTGTGAGCAACACATTGTACGCTTTAATCAAGCTGCCTTTAGGCCATGTGACTTCTATCAAAAGCCCAACGGAAAGTTCTTTAACAGGCTCTTGGGAGGCGACAAAAACCGCAGGATTTTTATCGTCGTTTTGATAAATGTGAAAGTTAAAGTTTTCTAATATTTCGGGTCGCTCTATTCCGCGCCTGGCAAACTCCTCTTGAGAAGCCAGTTGGATTTTTATGTTTTTAAGTTCTTCTTTGCTGTAAGAAGGAACGGTGATTTCCGCGTGAAATGGTTCTGCAAAACCAGAATAGACTTTGATTTCCCCAAAACTGAGCGCTGATGCTGATTGGTTGAATATAAGTAGGCTGATAAACGAGCAGAGTGTAATGATTTTTTTCATGACCTAGTTTTATCTCTTATCTTTGTTATTGTTTTTATTGAGTTTCCCGATAGTAACGTTTTTTCGAGAATTGTTAGTGTACCAAAATACGATTAAAAATGAATGCCAATTACCACACGGAATTCAATTTAAAATGCCATTTGTTGCATGTATTTATATGGTCGATTGAATTTTGAGCAAACAGTATGGAGTTTACATCTCGACACCATACCCTGGTATTTGTTGGATATCTATTTCGTCAATTTGTTCAGGAGACAGGAATTTTTCGGCGTATTTCAGGTAGATTTTTTCAGAGATAAATAAGTCAAACAGATCTCCATCAATATGGAAGTCCAATTTCATTTTCCCCAATATAGTAATTGCTGTCGATAAATTCATCGCTTTTTTATATGGGCGATCATCAGCGGTAAGCGCTTCAAAAATATCTGCGATGCACATGAGCCTGGCTTGAATCGATAATTTCCCCCCCTCAATTCCATTAGGGTAACCTTTGCCGTCCATGCGTTCATGATGATTGCCTGCTATTTCAGGCACGTTTTTTAGATGTTTTGGAAAAGGTAGGGAGCTCAGCATGCTTTGGCTCATGACAATGTGATGGTTGACGATTTTTCTCTCTTCATCATTGAGTGTGCCTTTGGCTATACATAAATTGTGTAATTCATCGTCATTTAGCAATTTACATTTGTTACCCTTTGCATCTTTCCAACTGTATTTAGCAATTCGTTTCAGGTTCTCGCGGGCTTCTTCACCCATAAATTCACTGCCTTTATTCGCCTGTGCAATAACGGCAAAATCTTGATCGAGCTGATTCAAAAATGACTGATATTCTTGTTCAGCAGATTTTATAACTTTCTCGTCAGATGACTGCAATTTGACTTTGAGTAACTGAATTTCCGCCTCTTTTTTTAATATTTCTACACGCTCTGCAACCAAAGAAATCCGATCATTTATTGTCTCTAATTTGGTTGCTTTATCGACAACATGAACTGGGGTTGTGATTTTTCCGCAATCGTGTAGCAGGGCAGCTATTTTGAGTTCGTACAAATCCTGTTCATTGAATGTTACATTTTTAAAAGCAGGCTGATCACATTCGTTGATCGCATCGGCTATGAGGGAAGCGATTTCAGGAACACGTCGACAATGACCGCCCGTATAAGGCGACTTATCATCAATCGCACTGGCTATCATCTCGATGAATTTCTCCAGAAGTTCTTTCAGGTTTCCAATGAGTTGGTAATTGGTGAGAGTGATTGCTGCCTGTGAAGCTAATGATTCAGCCAGTTTTTGATCACGAAATGAAAATGGCACCACTTCCTCTGTGCTTTTATTTTGAGCATTGATCAGTTGCAAAACACCGATTATTTCATCCTCATGATTACGCATAGGTATGGTAAGAAATGATTTAGATCGATAATTATTCTCTTTGTCGTAGATTTTTGTTCCTTGGAAATTAAATCCTTCAACTGAGTATGCATCAGGAATGTTGGTTGTTTGGCCGGTCACTGCGGTGTAAGCAGAAACGTTTTGTAAATTGGGTTCACCATCTTCTTTGATTAAAGGTATTGGCGGTAAATTAATAGCTTGTTTGCTTGTTCCACCCATGGCCAGACCCATAGAATCTGTCTGTAAAATTTCAAAATGTAGCTGTTTGTCTTTTACTAAATACAGAGTACCTGCGTCTGCTGACGTAATATCTTTGGCCCCTTCCAGGATTTTTTCTAGTAATAGCAGTGAATTTCGTTCTTTAGAAAGAGAGATACCGATTGAAGTGAGCTTTTCAATTTGATTGATTATTTCTGCTGTCATTGTCTTAGAGTCCACTGATGGACTATTGGGTTATTCGAGAAAGCAAATGTTGTGCGATAGTTAAACCTAAAAAGATTAGTTGGACGCGAGAATCAAGTGATTGTGCTATATTTCGTGGGTCAACTGATTTTTTTAGGTTAAAGATATACGAGGTTATCGGGGGAGTAGGAGTGCAACTTGAGTTTAGGAGCGTGCCAATACAGACTAAATATGAGCGTCAGATGTCCAAGTTATTTCATACACGTTCCTTAGTCGTTCTCCGGGGATAGAAGTTAAAGTTTAATGGAGTGCGTGAGGTTTGCTCAATGTGAATGTGGGAATGTGCGCGTCAAATTCATTCTGATCGTCTGCCAACATGGTATAGCAGCCGCTCATGCTACCAACAGGCGTTTCTAATATTGTTCCACTGGTGTATTGAAAGCTTTCACCGGGTCTGAGATGGGGTTGTTCACCAATAACACCTAATCCTCTCACCTCATGAACCTTGCCGTGAGCATCAGTAATTATCCAGTGTCGACTGATGAGCTTTGCAGGCATGTTGCCACCGTTATGAATGGTAATTGTGTAAGCGAACACAAAACGATCATCTGACGGTTCAGATTGCTCTTGAATAAAGCTGGATTCAACTTTGATGTTTATTTTATAAACTGCATCAGGATTCATATTAGTTTTCTATAAGCAAAATGTGTGGCACCTATTAACCCACATGACTGGTTCTTTATTATTCTAACCGGCATATTTTGAGTTAATGTTTGCATTCTTCCTTTTTCATTAAAAGCTGTGATAAACCCGTTATCATCAAATGCAGAGAGATTTTTTGCTGCAATTCCGCCGGCGATATAAACTCCGCCATTTGCCAAACAGGTCAATGCTAAATTGCCAGCTTGTGCACCATAAATCTTCATAAATAATGACATAGCCTGGCATGCCACTGAATTGCTTTTTTGTTCCGCGGTAATTGAAATTTCAGCAGCAATGTCTTGAGCGTGTAATATATTCTGGTTATCAATGTTATTTCGTACGCGATTTTTATCTAACAAAAATTCGAAAATATTGATTAAGCCTTGCCCCGATAATACACGTTCGTAGGAAACATGTGAATACTGTGTTTTTAATTGCTGTAGCAGTGCCATTTCGATTTCACTGTTAGCAGCTAAATCAACATGACCTCCTTCGGTGCAAAGAACATCGTAATCCTGCCCATTATGGACCATAATTGCTTGCCCCAGGCCGGTGCCCGCACCGATTATTGCTTTTACAGTATTCTGAGATTTTTGTCCTTCTTGAAGTGTGACAAAGTCATCAGGGGGTAGATGTTCGATTGCATAGCCAATCGCTTCAAAATCATTAATGAGAGCAACCGATTTTATCTCTAATTGTGATTCAAGATTGGATGAGTTGATAATCCAAGGTAGATTAGTGATGTTAGCTTCAGAATAATTCTCATCATGTTTTACCGGGCCGGCAACGGCGAAGCATGCGCTATCAATCGTTACTTTGTCTGTAAGAAACTCTGTTAACATATGGGTAAAAGATGGATATTCTTGGCTGGAAAATTTTTCAGTTCTTAGCGTTTGAATAATTCCATCGGACAAGTGAGAAAGCTGAAGTTGGGTTTTTGTTCCCCCAACGTCAGCGGATAATATTGTGGCCATCTTGAGTTTCTTAGTCTGTATGGATAGTGTTAAATGTAAAGCAGATTTATCAGCAGATCAAATAAACATGGCAGCGGGACGATCAACTAACCAACGCATTTCGTGTTGAGGTTCCACTTGTTGAATGGGATATTTTGCTTCTGGTTTATCCCATTCAATGAGAGATTTAACAATGTCTGATTTAGTCACATTATCACTAATCAGTATGATATGTTTTGCACGATTGATAATTGGGAAGGTAAGACTTATACGCCAACTTTCCATTTTTTTAACATAGACTGACGCACAGTCTCGGTCCTGCACTGAAAGTATATCAGTGTCAGGAAATAATGAGGCAGTGTGCCCATCGGTTCCCAAACCTAATAAAACCAAATCAAAAACTGAATGGTTTTCTACTTTCGGTAAGTCGTTAGAAAGTAATTCAGCGTAGTCTGAAGCTGCTTCATCCGCAGATTCTAGCGCTGTATTTACCGGGTGAATGTTTTCCATTGGGCAGTTGATGGAGTCTAGTATCGACGCCTTGGCCATTTTGTAGTTACTTTCATCACTATCATGAGCAACGAATCTTTCATCCCCAAAATAGAAATGGATATTTTGCCAGTTAACCCTTTTGATGTAGGGATCTGTGGCCAGCAATTGATATAGTTTTTTGGGGGTTGATCCGCCAGACAGTGCAACGTGGAATGAGCCATGGTCTGAAACAGCAGTTTCATAACATTCAATAAAATATTCTGCTGCTGCTTCATAAAGAGACTGGTTTGTATCAAAAATTTCAGGTTTAATCATTTAAGTATAATCCGTAAAAGAGATAACCTGGATATTTCTGAACTGTCCAAGTTAAGCAACACTTTCGTTTGGCGGTGCATTTTTTAAAGATTGCATCTTATCATCAATTGCATGAAGAAGGTTCAAAAATGATTTTTCAAAAATAGCGACACCCTCATCTTCAAGTTCATTCATTGCGGACTGAACATTTATTCCAAGAGCGTTAAGTTGAGAAAACTCTTTTTCAGCTTCATCAAAACCTGTTGCTAATGTTGTCTCACACTTTCCGTGGTCTTTAAATGCTAGCGCAGTTGCTGGTGGAATAGTGTTAACCGTATTTTCACCAATCAAATTATCGATATAAAGTACGTCGCTATATGCCGCGTTTTTTGTGCCGGTGCTGGCCCAAAGTAGTCGTTGGACATTGGCTCCAGTGTCTTTCAGTTTTTTAAAGCTTTCCTGCCCAAATAACGCTAGTGAGTCCTTGTATGCAAGTTTTGCGTTAGCTATACCAATCTTACCTTTCAACTGTTTGGCTGATTCGTGATTACCGAGTTCTTCAAGTCTGCTATCAAATTTTGAATCGACTCGACTGACGAAGAAACTTGCCACTGAATTGACATTATTAATGGGTAAACCTCGCTGTTGGCGTGTGGCTATACCGTTGATATATGCTTGTGCAACTTCGAGATAACGTTCTACCGAAAAAAGCAGGGTTGCATTAATGTTAATGCCATCTGCGATTAACTGCTCAATAACCGGAATGCCTGCTTTTGTTGCAGGTATCTTAATCATTGCGTTGGGTCTATCCAGCTTTAAAAATAAATCTCTTGCTTCCTTGATGCTTGCTTCAGTATCGTGCGCGAGATCGGGAGAAACCTCCAGACTTACATAACCATCCAGGCCGTTAGTTTTGTCGTATACAGGCTTAAGTAGATCAGCTGCATTTTGTACGTCTTCTATAGCTAGTTCAAAAAAAGCTGTACGGCTATCTATGTTGCTGTTGTTTGATAAAAGTACTCGGATTCCTTCATCATAAGTGTTGCCGCTAGTAATTGCCTTTTCAAAAATAGAGGGATTTGATGTAATACCTCTTAGATCATCTTCCGCAACCATTTTTTTCAATTCACCATTTTTAAGCATTGCACGGTGAATGTTATCAAACCAGAAGCTTTGGCCGCATTTGGCAAGTTGATTTAATGGGGTTGTGTTCATAAGGTGCCTCCTCTTTGTGTTACAACGCTGTTTTTTAGGAGCGCTATTTTGTGGGTGAAGTATATCATGCATTAAATATGCTAGTTTCTTATTTGGATGTGTAATATCGACGCCTGTCTGTTGTACTTTAAATAACGAATATGACAAGGTGATTGAAAATCAACATAGAGATGAGTCGGATTTAATCGGTGTTTCATTCATAAATGAGGCTATTCTACTGCTGCAGACCAGTTAAAGCTATAAACGCGATTATTTTCGTCAAAACGAACTTCCAACATTTTAAACTTTGCGTCATTCATGTTAGAAATTTTCCCTTTGCCATAGTAATAAATGTAGCGCTTAAGAGAACTGCCATCACCTTCGACAACCATTCCCTGACTGGTTGGTGCCCCCAGTTTTTCTTGAACTTGTTTAGAAGTAGTTTCTCCTCTTTTAACCCAGTCATGGAAACCTTTGGGGTCAAAGTCGTGACCAAATTTTACTGCGCAGCCTTGTAATACTGCAAATAAAAGAATGGATATTGAAACAGTGAGAGATTTTTTTGTTAATTGATTATTGGGATTCATGGAGTAACCTGTTCGCATTGTTGTTGAATAGAATAATAGATTAATATGTTAGATATCACAAAGTTATTAATAGTTTCAAAACAGGTGCGTTGAATGAGTAAACTATTGTTTAAGGTTTTAGCTATCTTCTCATTTTCTCTTTTTGATGGGCCGATAATAGCAGCGGAATCAGAGCAAGGGAAAGCTCCTTCCACCGTTATTGGATTTGCAGAGCCAGTTATTCACTTGGTTTCAGGGGAAAGTAAGCATCTGTCTTTGGTATCTGATAATGGTTCATTGACAAAACAACTGATAGATGCCACACAATTTGAATGCCAATACGCCTGGGGTAATGAGGAAGTCGTACGAATATTGCCCGGCTGTAAAGTTATTGCGCAACATTTAGGACGTGTAGGATTATTTGCTCGACCAATTAAACCAACGGCTGTAAGTCAGGCGAGTCGCGAACTGGAAATTCGAGTAAAGCCAAAAAACATTGGAGGTTATGTTGATGGGGATAGTTTGTTGCTCCAAGTGGAAAGTCATTTACATCAGCAATGGTTTCTAATAAATGGTTTCGAAAAGAGCAAAATCTATCGTGCAAATTTTGCGGGTGAGCTAGCACCAGGAACTCGACTTCGCATAATCACCGATAATGGCAGAGCTGGAAATTCTTGCGGGAGTACAATATCCGAAGCATTAACTCAAATGGCGTGTTATTTTGGTGCAAATCGGGATGCAATTTTACTCGCGGTTGATCGAACAGGTAGCATACCGTTCAACGTTAGGATGACAATTCTGCCAGTAAATGATCCATTAATTCTAGCGAATTTTGACAATGCAGAGCTAACAGCAAAAAATTTGGCTATTGATGAGTCGGTCTCAGGCTTTGTTCTCGCGAATGAAATAGGGTCAAATAGTAAGCATTATTTCCATTTTTCTGTTGATCAAGAAGAGCAGACTCGCATTCAGGTGAGACTGTTTAATTTTACAAATGACATTCAACTCAATGTGATGTGGATTGATGGTTATTGTACACAAGACATGATCAAGAAAACGCCGGGGCAAATATTGTGTCGTTTGCCTGCGAAGTTTATGGGTGACCTTACGATCGTTGTGGACGGAAATAATGGCGGAAATGGGCTTTCCAATGGGCTAGCTGTAAAGAGTGGAGGCAGTTTTTATCACATAGTTGTTGAATATGTTCGTTAGATTTTTGTAACTATTCAGCAATTCCTGCTAGAAACGGAGTTGGGGTTGATTTTTCAGTTCAGAGTGCTTTCTTAGCCCAATTCCTCTTTATGGAGCCATTAGCGAGAACTACTGGTAACTATTTAGCATATTTGCATCAATCCGCAATAGTTACAGATTATTGACTAAAAACTATTGTTGTATCAAAACCACCCACAAGCATTCGATTTTTGTTTAGTTTCCTTCATTAGTACAAACAACCTCAGCTCCGATTGTTTTCAATTCGACAAATAAAGATTTAAAAAAAACGAGCGCTAAAGTAAGGCAGATTCCGTGTTAATACTGATTCGGGTCTATCCTTATCCAAATGGTAAGTAATTATTGCTTATGATCAATCGTTTATCGTTACTCGGTAAAATAAACATTATTGTTGCGCTGGTGTTTCTCGTTATCACTACGGTTGAAACTATGGTGAGCGTCAATCGTGACCAGAATATGTTACTCGACATCGCTAAAGAACGGGTGACTGATTTGACAACATGGTATTTTGATAGTTTGAACACCATGATGTTAACCGGCACCATGAACCAACGAGATATTTTGCGTAAAAAATTACTTGCGCGAACTCAGGTGCTTAATGCAAAAGTTATCCGTGGCCAACCGGTTAAAGATCAATTTGGTGAAGGATTTGCAAACGAGCAGCCAGTTGATGATTGGGATATGGCTGCTTTGCAAGGTACCTCCATTCTCAATATAACCAAAGGAAGCAATGGCCGAGAACTCACTGTTCTTACACCATTCCGAGCAACTAAAAATACCCGTGGCGTGGATTGTTTGCAATGTCATAAAGTTGAAGAAGGAGCCGTTAACGGGGCAATTCGTATTAAATATTCATTGGAAACCATGGATGAAGAGCTCAGGATTTCAAAAATTCTTGATATAACAACTAATCTTATCTTATTCACGATAGGTTTGATTGTCGTCAATATTATGTTGATACGTTGGTTTAAAAAGCCAGTTTCTCAATTCATGGAAACTGTACAGCTTCGAGCACAAGGAGATTTGGATGCCCGAGTTGATATCCAAAGTGAAGATGAACTGGGTAGGCTAGGCCTGGCATTTAATAATATGGCGGATAATATAAATTCAGCGGCATATCGTGAAAAGAAAGCCGGTGTTGAGCTTCAGAAAAAAGTTGCAAAACTACGGGCCATAATGAAAGAAGTGACAGAGGGGAATCTTAGTATTCCTATAGGAGAATATGGGGAAGGCGCTTTTGGGGAACTAGCGTCAAGCATTCAGGTAATGGTGGATTATCTCAGAAATACCATCGATGAAAAACACCAGGCAGTTGAAGAGCTGCGGTATAAAGTAGATCTATTATTGGATGTAGCTAATCAGGTTTCTGATGGTGATTTAACGGCAGATCTAAAGCTTGAAGGTGACGATACGATTGCTCAGTTATCAGTTGGTGTTCAAGGGATGATATTAAATTTGAATACTTTGGTTGAACAAATTCAAGTGTCCGGTTCTGAAGTGAAGCTGTCGGCAGATGAATTATCAAACTGTATGAAAGAGGTAGAAGACACTGCAATTCATCAAGCTAACACCACAAATAATACTTCAGTTACAGCGACAGAGATATCTAGCACCACATCAGAGTTGCTCAAAACGATGAGTGACGTTGCCTTGATGGCAGATAATGCGACAAGATCTGCAATGCAAAGTCATACCGGGTTACTAAAAATGCAAGCAGTAATGGAGCAAGTGGTTGAGTCATCGATCATCGTATCTGACAAACTAGGGATTTTAGATGAGCGTTCGAGAAATATTAGTGCTGTTGTGACAACGATTGCAAATGTTACCGATCAAACTAATCTACTCTCTCTGAACGCATCGTTGGAAGCAGAAAAAGCGGGAGAATATGGTCGAGGATTTTCCGCAGTAGCAGCAGAAGTGCGACGTCTAGCGGATCAAGCTTCGATTTCTACCTTGGATATTGAGCAAATGATCAATGAAATGCAACAGTCCGTTTCAACAGGTGTTGAAGCAATGCAGAATTTTACTGATCAAGTGCATGATAGTGTTTCAGAAGTTCAGCGAGTGAGTAAGGAGCAGCTGGAAATTATTTCACTCGTAGAGACAATGGGGCCGCATTTTGATTTGCTACATAAGTCGATGCAATTTCAAGCTCAAGGTGCTGAGGAAATTAATGTGGCTATGATTAATTTGAACAGCGAAGCACAAAACACTGTACATTCACTTGCACTGTCTTCAAAAGTGATATTAACGTTAATCAATGCTGCTAACGATTTACAAAGCAGTGCATCGAAATTTAAACTTAAGTAATACATGTTGTGAAAAACAAACCTCTTACGCCTCCAACGATCTTATGAATATCTTATTCGCTTATGAATGACGAAAAAAAGTTACAGCAAATAGATAAGTCCTGTTGGCGAAAGAATGGAGTCTGGGGGGCAGAACTGCCTCGCTGCGAAAAGTTGAAATATTTTATCCATTGTCGCAATTGTGATGTGTTTGAAAGGGCTGCGGTAGAATCATTTTCTGTCGCACTTAAGGAAATAGAAGATAGCTCAATACTTGATGTCAATATTAAACAGCAATCCTATTTGCCATTTCGTTTATCAACTTACTGCTTTTCTGTCCCGACTAATTCAGTAATAACTATCTCAGATCAAGTTTCGTTGCATAGTATTCCATTTAACAATAATGGAGTGATCAGAGGGCTTGTTGCTATTAACCATGAAGTCTATCCTTTGCTTAATCTGCCAGACTTGCTCTCGTTAAAATCAGATGAAAATATCGTTAAGCTTAGGGGCTTGCGTAAACTCTATAAAAGAGTTTTGGTGGTTGATTTGGGAGAGCAATGCGTGGCATTTTACGTGGATGATGTTTATCCAATACATCATTTTTCGGAGAATTCGATCGAAGAATCAAAAAGTACCACTGGATTATTCAAACTGACACGCGGTTTTTTAAAGAAAAGAGATGCTTGGTGTGATAATTGTTTTTTGTTGAGTTTGTCAGGCCTGTCAATCGAGTTGGAGAAAGGGACTAATGACTCAAGATCATGACGATGATTTAAGTAACTTTTCCATGCTGGATATCTTTCGTATGGAGTTGGATGGTCAAATAGCGACATTAAATGAAAATTTACTCATGCTTGAGCATGAAAGAACGAGTGCTGAAATTCTGGAAGCGCTTATGCGAGCTGCTCACTCCATCAAGGGTGCTGCTCGTATGGTTGGGGTCAATGGAATTGTAAAGATCTCTCACTTTATGGAAGACTGTTTTGTCACATTTCAAGCAAGTGATGGAGAGTTAACACGAAAAGATATCGATCTGCTTCTCGAAGGCGTGGATTTAATTCAAAAAATACTGCAGTCTGATGATGATGGTATTGTTACCTGGGAGCTAGCGAATGCTGATGCGTTAGCAGATATTGAGAGGTCTCTTGCTACCATCGGTAAAGATGATGACACCAGTGAAATTAATACGTCTCATTTAGATGATGGAACTGATATTGAATCTGAACCTAGCACAGAAAATTTACAAAGCAGAACCGAAAAATATAGCTTAGAGAATGTAACCACTATTCGTATAGCCGTTGATCGGCTGGATCAAATTTTAAGTCTGGCAAGTAAATCGCTTGTTGAGACACATCAATTAAATGCTTTGATGCCTTCTTTTTGGCAAGTTAGGCATAATCAACAGCTAATTATTTCGCAACTCAATAGTTTGCAAGAGCAACTGACGTTAAATGGTGGTTGCATCGAGATGCGTCAACAATTAAAAGAGATTATTACTGCTTCTAACAGCATACGTTATGATTATTCGGAATGTATCTCAAAACTTGATGCTATTGATCGCCGTGCCTCAGTAATTTCAGATCATCTTCACCGCGAAGTTATGGCCAGTAGAATGCGACCTATTTCGGATATCGTAAATGTCTTACCAAGGGTGGTGCGTGATATTGGTAGAAAGCTAGATAAAAATGTGCGTTTAAAAATGAGTGGACTGTCTACATTAGTCGATAGAAATGTGTTGGAAAAAGTTGATATTCCTATCAAACATATAATTCAAAATGCCATTGATCACGGTATTGAGTATCCTCAGGAGCGCTTGAGGAATGGTAAGGACGAAGTTGCGACTATCTCATTAAATGTAAATATGAGTGCTGGCATGTTGTTTATCATTATCGAGGATGATGGAGCAGGTATTAATTACGATACTTTGAAAGAAAGAATTTTAAACAAGGGACTTGCAACTAGTCAGGAATTAGAAAATCTGGATAATATGGGGTTAATAGATTTTCTCTTCTATCCTGGATTCAGCACGCGCACAGTGGTTAGTGATATTTCCGGGCGTGGTGTTGGGCTGGATTTGGTAAAGGATGCCGTCACTTCACTTAATGGTAGTGTGTATGCGGTGAGTGAAACAGGAAAAGGAACTTGTTTTCAATTGATATTGCCATTGACGGTTTCAGTAATACGTACGTTACTTGCTACGATTAACGGAGAGTCTTACGCCTTTCCCGCAGCCGCTGTCGAACGAATCTATTATGCGAATAGTGAAGATTTGAACAAGAAGAATACGGGTTATAAAATTAATATCGATGGTGAGGCAATAAAATTAGTTAATGCGAATGCCGTGTTTAATAGTATGTTGACTCGAGTGTTATCAGAACAAATTATTATTCTGGTAATAACACATGCAGATAAAAAATACGGCGTTATTGTAGAGAAGGTTGATGGTGAACATGAGCTTTCAATTCATAAACTCTCTGAAAAAATCGGAAAAATACAGGGAATAAGTTCTGCTGCAATTCTAAATAGTGGATCATTAACACTTATTATCGATATTGAAGAATATTTCCAGTTAATTGAAAAACTTATTCATGAAAACCCATTTGTTAAATTAAGTGAGACAGAAGAGAATGGGTTGTGTGATATTTTTCGCGTGTTGGTTGTTGATGATTCTTTAACAGTGCGGGAAGCAGAAAAACAAGTACTACTGAATATGCATTATCAAGTCGCCACCGCTTTTAACGGTGAGGAAGCGTTAAATATTTTACAAGCAGAGAGTTTTGATCTCATTGTTACTGATATCGATATGCCGGTGATGGATGGTATACGTTTGGTCAATGAAGTGCGTTTTCAGCCAGAAATTAAAGATATACCCATTGTAATTGTGTCTAATCGAGATAAGTCATTTGTAGACCAAGGGGTTGTTTTAGATGAAAAAACTGTATTTTACAGCAAAGATCACTTTGAGCCAGAAAGCTTTGCAACGACTGTTCATCAATTGGCGAAAATGGCCGTTAATGTAAGCTAGTATTAGGCGCTGACATGCTCCTGAGTATTCATTTATGAATATGTGTATTTATAACGAAACTACTTTGGAAATATTACTGTGACCAAAGCAACAGACCATAATTCACCGAGAAAGAAACATGCTGTGTTGGTTGTTGATGACCAATTGCTGGTGGTTGAAGCAGTGCGAAGAATGCTTCAAACGGAAACAGATATTGAGTTCTATTACTGCACAGATCCCACCAAGGCGATTGATAAAGCAATAGACGTTTCACCTACTGTCATTTTGCTTGACTTAGTTATGCCGAAAATCGATGGCATGACACTACTTGGCTTTTTTCATGCGAATATAAAAACAGAAGATATTCCTATCATTGTTGTATCTGCAATTGAAACTCCCATCGATAAGGGTGCTGCGTTTTCTGCAGGCGCCGCAGATTATATTGTTAAACTTCCGGATAAAATTGAGTTAGTTGCAAGAATTCGCTCCCACTCTCAAAGTTATCTCAATAAGCTGGAAAGAGATGCTGCGTTTATTGAATTAAATCAATTAAAAGCTGAGTTGGAAGAGAGCAATGAAGCTTTAAAGTTACTTTCGTGCATGGATGGTTTGACAGGCGTTGCAAATAGACGGAGATTTGATGAGTTTCTTGCAAAAGAGTGGAAACGCGCTATACGCGAGAAAGCCAATCTAGCGTTGATCCTGATCGATATCGATTATTTTAAAACTTATAATGATAATTATGGACATCAAAAGGGTGATGATACGCTGAAATCGGTGGTTAATGCTCTAAGCTCTGGCATAAATCGACCTGCTGATTTATTGGCTCGTTATGGTGGGGAGGAATTTGTGGTCGTTTTACCAGATACCACTATGCAAGGTGCTTTGTTGTTAGCTAACAATCTGAGAGAGCGGGTCCATGCACTAAAAATTCCTCACGAGCATTCTAAAGTAGACCAATATGTCACAGTCAGCTTAGGTGTATCCTGTTGTGAAGCAGGACAAACTTTCAAGTCAAGTACTAAGTTAATTACTGATGCTGATAAAGCTTTATATGAAGCCAAAGATGCAGGCAGAAATATTGTCAGTGGCTCCTGTGAATGTAAAGACGGTAGATGTACCGTGATAGACGGAATGATTTATAAATCTGTTTGATTTATTTTGGGCCAGATTCGAGCAGTTTTAACCATGTTCCCTTGCATTTGTACAATTTCAATTGGATGATCTGTTATTTTAACGCTGGTGCCTGGCTCAGGTATGCTTTCAAGATATTCTGTTAACAAACCATTTAATGTTTTTGGCCCATCTGAGGGTAAAGTCCAGTGCAGCATCTTGTTGAGATCTCGAATGCTTGCACTTCCATCGATGAGAAAAGATCCGTCAGCCTGCGGATGAATATCTTTTGTCAGCATTGAAGGGTCAGTTGTAAATTCACCGACAATTTCTTCAAGAATATCTTCGAGAGTTACCATTCCTTGGATATCTCCATATTCATCGACAACCAATCCAATTCTTCTTTCTTGCCGCTGAAAGTTAAGTAATTGTGTGTTCAGCGGCGTTGCTTCAGGTATAAAATAAGGATCTCTAACCTCTTTCAATAATGCTTCGCGAGTAAATTCATCATGTGCCAGTAAATGGAGCACATTCCTGATGTGAATTATTCCTACGATTTGATTTATGTCTTCTTCGTAGACTGGAAGGCGGGTATGTAAACTGTGCTTCAGTATATCGATAATTTCATTCCAGTCCGCATTAAGGTCGATTCCGGAAACTTCGTTCCTTGGCACCATAATATCTTCGACCGTCACCTTTTCAAGATCAAGAATACTTAGCAGCATTTTTTGATGTCGTTTCGGGATTAATGCACCTGCTTCAATAACCACTGTTCGCAACTCTTCGGCACTCAAGTTTTCATTAAGGATGTTGTCGAGTTTTATACCGAAACATTTAAGAAGTGTGTTGGCAAAAGCATTAATGACCCAAACGAGTGGATAAAGGATTTTCAGGAGTGGGGTATAGACCAGAGCAGCTTTAAAAGCGATTTTTTCCGGATAGAGCGCGGCGACAGTTTTAGGGGCAACTTCGGAAAATATTAATATCACAAAGGTCAGCAACCCTGCTGCGATCGCAATAGCAGCCTCTCCTCCCAATCGTAGCGCAATGATGGTTGTAATAGATGAAGCAAGAACGTTGACGAAGTTGTTGCCCAATAGAATCAAACCGATGAGTCGGTCAGGTGTTTCCAGTAATTTGGTCGCTCTCATTGCACCTTTGTGCTTATGTTTAACCAAATGGCGTAAGCGGTAGCGGTTGAGAGACATCAAGCCTGTTTCAGAGCTTGAGAAGAAACCAGATAGCATCAGAAGTACAACTAAAATGGCGAATAAGACGCTTAACGGGATTTCGTTCAAGAGTTATTGGCTCCCAAATGACCAGGAGGCATAAGCGAGAGTAGGCGGCCCATCGATAACATTACTTCTGGAGCAATGTGAATTGACTTTTTTATTGCTATTGAACATGTTCTTGTCGTTTAAAATTGTCATGTTGCGCAAATTCTAGATATTTGCATAAAGTTTTGATTTGTTGTGCCGTTTACCGCTCAAGTATGACTTCAAAAACATATTTACTACCAAAGTATGCAAGCATGAGGGTAATAAAGCCCGTAGCCGTCCAGCGCACGATAGTACGACCGCGCCAGCCATAGTGCCAACGGCCAAAAAGAAGTATAGCGAAAACAACCCAAGCGCTTATTGAGAGGATTGTTTTATGAGCAAGTTTTTGAGCAAACATGTTTTCGAGGTAAATAACACCGCTAATTAAAGAGGTTGTTTGTAACGCAAAACCAATGGTAATCATCTGGATCAGAAGTGTTTCCATGGTTTCCAAGGGTGGAAGAGAGCGTATCAAGCCGCCAGGTTGGCGATTATGAAGATGTCTCTCTTGTATTGCTGTGAGTACGGCTTGCACAGCAGCTAAACCTAGTAAACTATAGGCAAGAATTGACAACAGAATATGAACACCCAGCCCTTTATGCTGTGCAGCGCTGACAATATGATCTACCGGCATAAAAAATTCTGCCATCAGTGTTAATGCAGCAAGTGGTAAGACAAAGATGCCTAAGCTTTCGATGGGCTTGCGAAGGGATGCGAGTAGCAACAAGCATGCGACAAACCATGTTGCTAACGACGCAACATGGGTAATGCCTAATTGTAATCCTTCATCCGTAATAATTTGTCTTGCTAATATGTCGGCGTGGAATAGGGCAGCTAATATACCCAGTACTAGTGGTTTGTATTTGTTTTTTTCAGCTGTTTGGATAGATAACTGTTTAAATAATACGATTGCGGCAGCAACATAAAGTGTTGCTCCAGTCAAAGTAATGACGACATCAATCATGAAATTGCTCCTGAAGGACTAAGCGCGTTGAATATTCTGGATAAGCGAATTTGTAGAGTAGAGGGAATGAGTTGCGTTGTAGCTTTTCCATTTACTCGTCTGTGTTTTGTTTGCCTTTTAGTCATTTTAACGTAGCGCTAACAGGTATACGTGTTGCAATTTTAATCAGATTCATGGGTGTGAAACTAACATTCTCAATAATGTATCAAGGTATAATGATGGCATAATGTGTGATGGCATTGAAGAGAAAATTGAAATTTAGTGTGATGAGTGTTAAAAACCGAAATCGTACAAGTATGTATATGCAAAGAACTTACAAAATTTTTGAGGTGTTTGTCGGGTGAAAATTCGCGTGTTGGGCTGCAGCGGAGGCATAGGCCAGGGATTGAGAACAACCTCGTTTTTGATAAACGATTCCGTCTTACTCGATGCTGGTACGGGTGTTGGGGAGCTCACACTTGAAGAAATGTCGAACATTAAACATATTTTCATTACTCATTCTCACCTTGATCACGTTAACTTCATACCTTTACTTATTGATAGTGTGTTCGAAAATCTTTTTGAGCCCATTGTTGTACATGCACAGCCCGCAACGTTAAAAGCGCTTAAGGACCACATATTTAATTGGACTATTTGGCCTGATTTTACTGAATTACCTGCGCCTGCAAAAGGTGTTTTGACTTTCGAAGAGATGAGACCTGGTGAGACATTAAAAATTGATGATTGTGATTTTGAAATGATTCAGGTTAATCATATTGTGCCTGCCGTGGGATATCGAATAGAACATGATGGTAAAAGTTTCGCCTTTAGTGGTGATACTTCAACTAACGATAGTTTCTGGAATGCTTTGAACAAACACAAGGGTCTGGATGTTCTTGTTGTGGAAACTGCCTTTCCAGAAGAGCAGCTCGATTTAGCCCTTCTCTCCAAACATTACACGCCTTCATTGCTTGCGGCCGATATTGAAAAATTTAAACACACACCTGATATTTACCTCACACACCTCAAACCCGGCGATGAAGATCAAATTATCAACGATGCTCAACGCCTCATGCCAAATTTATCTTTCAAAATCTTAGAGCAAGAGACAGTTTTCAAGCTGTAATCTTAGAAAATTCGCGCTCAACCGATTTTTCTAGGATAATAGCCCACTAATTTTGGCCTTGCTTAATATTTAAGCAAAGGCTCAATCAGTTTCAGTCCGAATAAAAAGGCTAATTCATGTTTGATAATCTTACAGACCGGCTAACGAAATCCTTGCAAACCTTGCGTGGACAAGGACGCATTAACGAAGACAATGTGAAGGATACACTGCGCGAAGTGCGCATGGCGTTATTGGAAGCCGACGTGGCGTTACCGGTTGTCCGGGATTTTATAAACCGTGTTAAAGAAAAAGCGATGGGTAAAGAGGTGTTGCAAAGCATCTCGGCTGGGCAAGCTTTTGTTAAAATCGTTAATGACGAACTTGTTCACGTTATGGGAGATGCCAACGAAGAGTTGAATCTCAATGCTCAACCTCCTGCCGTTATTCTTATGGCGGGTTTGCAAGGAGCTGGTAAGACTACAACCGTTGGTAAACTCGCCAAATACTTAAAAGAAAATAAGAAAAAGTCGGTTATGGTTACCAGCGTGGACGTCTATCGTCCTGCCGCGATTGATCAGCTGGAAACGCTAGCAAAAGAAGTTGGTGTCGAATTTTTCCCGAGTGATATTACACAGAATCCGGTAAAAATTGCTAAAAATGCAATAAAAGCTGCGTCAAAACAGTTTATTGACGTTATTCTCGTGGATACTGCAGGTCGACTCCATATCGATGAAGATATGATGAAAGAGATCAAAGATGTGCATGCAGCGATCTCACCTATTGAAACATTGTTCGTCGTTGACAGTATGACAGGTCAGGATGCAGCTAACACCGCAAAAGCGTTCAATGAAGCGTTACCTTTAACAGGTGTAGTACTTACCAAAACAGATGGTGATGCACGTGGCGGGGCGGCGCTTTCTGTTCGTCATATTACCGGTAAACCGATTAAGTTCTTAGGTGTTGGTGAAAAAACATCAGCGCTACAACCTTTCCATCCTGAGCGAGTTGCTTCTCGAATCCTGGGGATGGGGGATGTTCTTTCTCTGGTTGAAGAAGCTGAACAAAAACTGGATAAAAAAGAGACGGAACGTCTCGCTAAGAAATTTAAAAAAGGTAAAGCTTTTGATCTAGAAGACTTTTTAGCTCAAATGCAGCAAATGAACAAGATGGGTGGTATTACCGGATTAATGGATAAACTGCCAGGCATGGGGCAAGTACCCGATGACGTTAAAAATAAAATTAACGGAAAAGAGATTGCACGGCTGGAAGCGATCATATTGTCTATGACCCGCGAAGAGCGTCGTAAGCCTGACATCATCAAAGGTTCTCGCAAGCGACGCATTGCAGCTGGTTGCGGCCAGCAAGTTCAGGATGTCAATCGAATGTTAAAGCAGTTTGGCCAGATGCAGAAGATGATGAAAAAAATGCGCAGCAAGGGTGGTATGGCGCAAATGATGAAACAATTAAAAGGTGGAATGCCAAACATGCCTTTTTAGCTAAAGCATAACGTAAAAATTGTTTTGATTTTTAGGCTTTTATTCATGCGGCGAATTGTTTATAATCCGCCGCTCTTTTTAGGCTCGTTATTGGGCTAAATGAACATAGTTGAGGAAATACACATGGTGACAATTCGTTTGGCACGTGGTGGACAAAAGAAACGTCCATTTTATCATATGGTTGTAACAGATAGCCGTAATCGTCGTGATGGTCGTTACATCGAACGCGTCGGTTTTTTCAATCCATATGCACAAGGCCAAGAGCTACGCTTGAATGTAGATGCAGATAGAATCAGTCACTGGATTGGCCAAGGTGCTAAACCAACTGATCGTGCTGCAAAATTAATCAAAGACGCTAGCAAAGCTTAATTTATTCGTGTTTTGCCAGGTACATTGTCATTGAGTGAAGAATCGTCGACATTAATAACACTAGGTGCGATTAATGGAATTTACGGTGTAAAAGGATGGGTAAAGGTTTTTTCTTTTACTGATCCCAAAGAAAACATTCTCAACTTCAAAACCTGGCATATAAAGAAGAATAACCAGTGGCTGACATGCAAGCTTGAAGCAGGCAAAAGTCACGGAAAAGGCATTATTGCCAAACTGGAAGGTTTTGACGACAGAGAGATTGTCGCAAAACTATTGAAATCAGAAGTGATGGTTTCAAAGGATGAGTTACCAGATTTGCCCCAGGGCGAATATTACTGGAGCGATCTCGAAGGTTTGGAAGTTGTTAACCTTGAGGAGGTCTCATTCGGTCATATTGACCACATGATGGAGACTGGGGCTAACGATGTGATGGTTGTAAAAGGGGATGCGAAGCGCTTGATTCCCTTTGTTCAAGGACTCTACGTGAAAAATGTAGATCTTGAAAATAAGATATTAGTTGTCGATTGGCCTGAAGATTTTGACTAATCAGGAAGAACATTTTGCGGATTGATATTGTTTCACTTTTTCCGCGTATGTTTGATGCTTTAACAGAGCATGGGGGTGTTGTTGGTAGGGCAATTCAGCGTAAACGCTTAACACTGAACTACTGGAATCCTCGTGACTATGCCAATAATAAACACAATAACGTCGATGATCGGCCTTATGGTGGTGGACCTGGTATGTTAATGCAGTATCAGCCATTAAGTGATGCCATTGATTCTGCAAAAGCCAAAAATAGAAATAGCCCGGTGATTTATTTATCACCACAGGGTCAGAAGTTGAACCAACAGGCATTGAAAAATTTTTCTCAATTACCTGGTTTGATTTTAGTCAGTGGTCGCTACGAAGGGATCGATGAGAGAGTGATCGAGACTAAGATTGATGAAGAGTGGTCTATTGGTGATTATGTGCTGAGTGGTGGAGAGTTGGCTTCCATGGTTTTGATTGACGGAGTTGCTCGATTATTGCCTGAAGTGTTGGGTCACGAAGCATCAGCAGAACAAGATTCTTATGAGAATGGTTTGCTGGACTGTCCGCACTATACTCGACCAGAAGAGATTGATGGTCTACCCGTGCCGCAAGTGCTGCTCAGTGGTGATCATAAAGCCATAGAAAAATGGCGATTGCAACAAAGTTTAGGTCGAACGTGGCAACGTAGACCGGACTTGTTAGAACAGTTAGATTTGACTGAAGAACAACAACAATCACTGAATGCATACATTCAGGAATTCGAAAAAACAAATTGATGCCTTCGAATTGAAGTTAAGAATTCGGTAGAAGGCCTCTCATTAAGATTAAATGTTAATGGAGTGAACCATGAGTAACATAATAGACCAGCTCGAAAAAGAGCAAATGAAAACAGACATTCCTGAATTTAACCCAGGCGACACTGTTGTCGTTCAAGTTAAAGTAAAAGAAGGAACACGTGAGCGTTTACAGGCTTTCGAAGGTGTTTGTATCGCTAAGCGTAACCGCGGATTAAATTCTGCTTTCACTGTGCGCAAAATCTCTCACGGTGAAGGTGTTGAGCGTGTATTTCAAACTCACAGCCAATTGATTGATAGTGTTACTGTAAAGCGTCGCGGTGCAGTAAGACGTGCAAAATTGTATTATTTACGTGCGCTTAAAGGTCGTTCAGCACGTATTAAAGAAAAGCTATAACACGGCTTTTCTTATGGCTTTCGAAAAAGGCGCGGTTTAAACTGCGCCTTTTTTTATTATAATTACAATATGAGTAATTACCTTAATCACTGTGATTTGATATTTGATTCTCCCATTGCAACTTTGGGTGTCTGCATCGAAAATGATTTGATTACAGCTATTCATTATTCTCCGTCGGTTCTTCCTCATCGAATTGAAACATCAATTGCAGAGTTTATCGTTAACGATTTTAAGCAATATTTTTCCCAGTCATCGCATCAATTCCAATCACAGTTTTTCCTCAAGGGTACTCCGTTTCGTCAGAAGGTCTGGCAGCAGTTATCTTTAATTCCAGCTGGAGAAACTCAGACTTATGGTGAGCTAGCAAAAGGTTTGCAAACCAGTGCTAGAGCAATTGGAGGTGCGTGTCGGCATAACCCTGTTCCTATTATTGTTCCGTGTCATCGAATAGTTGCTCAAAACGGGGATGGAGGATATGCGGGAAAAACTTCAGGATTTTTGTTGGAGATAAAACGCTGGTTGTTAAAGCATGAAGAGGCTACTCATGCCTAGTTCTTGTAATCGCGATACTCAGCTTATCGATACTTTTATTAATTCGCTGTGGCTCGAATCCGGTTTAAGCGACAATACCCAACGTAGCTACCGATCTGATCTTTCCTTGTTCTGCTTATGGCTTGAAAAAAAAGGTGGAGTACTTGTAAGCGCACACCGAAGCGATATTCTGGCATTTCTTGCTGAACGAGTTGGAGAGGGAGTAAAATCCAGGACTACCGCTCGACTACTTTCCAGCTTAAAACGTTTTTACCTTTATTTGATTGCTGAAAATATTCGAGAGGATAACCCCTGTGCTTTGGTTGATGCGCCAAAGCTGAGTCGTAATCTTCCACAAGCACTTTCTGAACAGGATGTTGATAATTTATTACAAGCACCCGATGAAGAAAACAAAATCGGTGAACGTGATTTGGCGATGATGGAGCTTTTATATGCAACCGGACTACGAGTATCTGAACTTGTTGGGCTGACCATGAGTCAGATTAATTTGAATCAGGGTGTAGTACGAATTATAGGTAAGGGCAATAAGGAGCGATTGGTCCCCATGGGGGAACAGGCACAATGGCGATTGCAAAACTATATCAAGTCATCTCGCGGACAAATTTTAGGCGTTAAACAGAGTGATGCTGTATTTGTCACGAATCGTGGCGGTGGAATGACACGGCATGCATTTTGGCACTTGATTAAACGTTATGCGAAAAAAGCAGGGATAGATCAGCATCTCTCTCCGCACACTTTACGTCATGCTTTTGCGACACACCTCTTAAATCACGGTGCAGATCTTCGTGTTGTGCAACTGTTATTAGGGCATAGTAATCTTTCTACTACTCAGATTTATACTTATGTAGCACAAGAAAGACTCAAAGAGCTGTATCAAACACACCATCCTCGTGCGTAAAAGCAGCATATTGAGTAATAAATAATACATTTGAATAAGGTTTTGTTTTTTCTTCATCAGGTTTGGATAAATGAATTGAGTTTGTTGTCCAATGGATACATTTTCTTGGTTTTGCTATAGTTATGTGCAATTACGTAGTTGCTTCTGTTGGAGCGGCAAATAACTATTTTTATTTTACGGGAGTTGTACAGTGTTAAAGCGAGTATTCTTGGTATTAGTTTCTAGCGTTTGCTTATTTACAGCGATGCTAGTGTGGGCAGATGAGAAAGCAGATATTGCAAATATCAAGGATCGGTTTTCTAAAGTATTACCAGGATCAACACCTGATCACATCTCTCCATCAGTCTTACCCGGTGTTTATGAAGTCGTTTATGGTGCTCAAATACTATATATGTCTTCTAATGGGCAATATGTTATTCAAGGCGATTTGATTGACCTGGATAAAAGAGAAAATATTACAGAATCTACACGCAAGGTACAAAGAGCAAAGTTGCTCAATGATATTCAAGATGATACGACGATCATATTCACGCCTAAAAAAGTTAAGCACACGATTACCGTGTTTACCGATATCGACTGTGGTTACTGTCGAAAGCTGCATAAAGAAATCCAGGATTATCTAGATGCTGGTATTAAAGTTCGTTATCTCGCATATCCTCGTTCAGGAGTGAATACAGATTCATATTATAAGGTGGTTACCGTTTGGTGTTCTGGTGATAAAAATAATGCTATGACAGAATCAAAAGCAGGCGTTAAACTTCCACGTAAGAGCTGTGACAATCCGGTTCAAGAGCACATGAAACTGGCAGATCAATTCGGTGTAACAGGTACACCAACGATAGTTCTTGAAGATGGTGAAGTTGTCCCAGGTTATGTGCCTGCTGCACGTTTATCTCGCATGCTGGATGAAGCTAAACAAGCCGCTTTATAATTCTTGTGGAATAATAGTTCGGAGTTTATTGTGATCAGAATAATAGTGATGATTGTTGTATTAGCTATCGGTATCTATATCGGCATGAACTGGGATGATATTTCGGCACAATTTAAAAATGAAAGTGCTGATGTGGTCGAAGATGTCAAAGAGCAAGCTGGAGATGCTGTGAAAGATATCGTTGATCAAATTAAACAGTAAACATTATAGTAAGAGGCTCTCTATCCTGGAGTAGCCTCTTCTTAGTGAAGTAACCGAGCCATTTTGATACGGTAGGTATTAACCAAAGGTCCGGCACTTCCTAAAATTTCAAAAATAGTGAGCATATTTTTACGTGCTCTATCTTCTTTATACTTTCTATCACGCTTCATTACTTCTAAAAACTCTTCAAGTGCAAGTTCGTAATTTTCTTCAGCTGCGTATACACAAGCTAATTGATAATGACGCTCGATAGAATCTTCATTCTCTACTTTTTCCTTTAATGTTGTCGATGTTTCACCTTCAGGGATATCCTGGTAAAAACTATTGAGAGCGAGAATTTCTTTGATTTGAGGATTGTCAGCATTGCGCATGCTAATATGATGGAGTAAATTATCCACGTCACTAAACTTTTTCTGTTGTAGATAAATCCTGGCGAGCAAAATTTTAGCATTTATATAGCTATCATCCTTGGCTAGTATTTTATCTAAGGGTTCAATTGCAGATTCGAGATTTTTTCCTTCATACTCTTTTTGAGCTTGAAGATATAATACATCGTTTTCGTTTATACGATGTGTTTCAATCAGTGTTTTAATGTCAGCCTCGGGGATTACCCCTGTGAACTTATTTACTATTTCACCTTGTTTGAAAATAATGACAGTAGGTAAGCTGCGAATCTCTAAACCAGCGGCTAAATTTTTCTCTTTATCAGTATCAACTTTGATGAGTTGTACTTCCCCCTTGTATTCATTGATGACGGCTTCCAAAATAGGTGCCAGCATATTGCATGGATTGCACCACCCTGCCCAAAAATCGACAAGCACCAGTTTTTCAAAGGATTGCTGAATAACATCCTGATCAAAATCTTTTTCTGATATATTTTTGCTATAAGGTGAGCTTGAATTATTGTTCATGGTATACCTGCCGTGTTTAAGATTAATCTGTAATTTCAAATGCCATCAAATAATGTGTAAATAGAACTATAGTTTTTATTTTGTATTTTGGCCAAAGCTTTTCAGCAGCTTCTCGATATCGCTGCATTTGCTTTTTGTAATTCTGAGCCACTGCAGCTAATTCGGTTGTTTCCAGTTGATGATGAGTTTTGTAGTCTAAAATAATTATTTGTTCGTTATCAGCAACGATGAGTCGATCAATAATTCCCTGGGTGATACTGTTATCCACACGAGTCTGGAAGCGGATTTCATTAAAGGCTTGTTTATAGTTTTCAAGTTTATAATAGCTAGCAAATTTGGAATGTTGAATAACATTGTCAGCTTCGTAGAATAGCTCGGTAAATTCAGGGTCGTTTGGGTTGATCTTGAATTCGTTGCTTAATTGAATAATTACTTGTTCATAGTGTTCATGATTCTGCGATAACAGTTCCAACGCACGATGAACAATGATGCCCCGTTGCAGTGAGTCTGTATCATCTGTTTCGGGCTCTTTTGGAAGCAGGGCATCACTTTCAAAAAGAGGAATAATTTCTCCCTTCAGAGGTATTGCTTCCTGTTCTATTAATTCGTTGTTTATTTGTGAATTGGAGAAATTGAACGTGTCGGGGCATTGAATCTCGGGCCAATATTTTTCGAGCAATTCATACCAGCCATTGTTACCATCAATATTACTAGTGCTACCAGATACATAAAGTACTTGTCTGGGTCTTGTTAAAGCAACATAGAGCAAATTTGCATCTTCTATGGCTGATTTATTTTCATCAATTTTGAGTATCGACTTTATATAATCGCATTGATTAGCTTTAGTGGGGCAGAGCACAAAATCAGTAGGTATCTCTTCACTTTCTGGCCATTGAACTAGCGCTGAATAACTGGTTTTATTACCGGATTTTTTGTCGGCACAATCAGCGAGAAATACAATGGGTGCTTCCAGGCCTTTTGATGCATGAATGGTAAGGATTCGTACTGCGCCTTGGTCATTGCTATTCGGAGCTTCATCGGGGGATTCATCATTTTGCATTAAGTGGTGAAGTTTTGCGATGAATCTTCCCAGCGAAGGGTAACGTCCACTATCCATTTCCAGAGCGAGTGATAAAAAGTGTTGAAGATTTGCTTGCACTCTTCTTTGAAAGTGTTGAGGAACAGTCGCTAAATATTGTTCAATAATATTTCCATCGTGAAATATTGTATTGAGTAGATCGTGCATGGGCAGAACGCCAATAGCTTTACGCCAATTTTCCAGTTTGTTGGCGGCATTCTTGAGAGCGTCCGTGCAATGCTTTTGATCGCAAATAACAAATAGTTTTTCAAACCAGTTGCTGCCATGTGGCTCACAAGAAAGCAGAATCAAGTCTTCATTCGTGCACTGAAAGATGGGTGAGCGCAATACAGTTGCCAGAGCTAGATTGTTATAAGGCGTATATAGCACATCGAGTAGAGCAACAAGATCCTGGACTTCTTGGCACTCAAAGAGTGTGCCCTTGTTATTGCTTTGATAAGGGATATTGGCTTTACGTAAAGCAGATTCATAATCGTTTACGTGTTTACGTGATCGCACCAGAATCATAACGTCGCTATAGTTTGCTTTTCTTATTTCTCCACCTTCATGGATTGCAATTTCTAAAAGCGTGTTGTCAATAGTTTCTGCGATTAATTCACCCTCGCGGAAATAAGGATTGTCAGCATCGATTAAAGGTTGTTTAAGTGGATTGCGGAAATAAATCGCTTCTCCGCCATCTTTTTGTTTTTCAATTAAGGGTAAAAGCTCAACTTTGCCAGGAATTGTTTCGAGAAAAGTTGAATGAGTATGAAAGCTAGGAAGTTGTTTTGTGTTGAGGAAAAACGCATTAACTAGATCCATGATTGGTGGCGATGATCGACGCGATTTATCCATGGGATAGACATTAGCATCAAGACTATCCACCAGCCAGTCGCTAGCAGTAGAGAGTAATTTGGGGTCTGCACGACGAAAACTATAGATTGACTGTTTCTCATCACCGACGATAAAAACACTGCGTTGTCTATCTGAATCCTGAACAAATTCCTGAAGCAAAGGATAAATCAAGCGCCATTGTGTGGGGTTAGTATCCTGGAATTCATCAATAAGAAAATGGTCGATGCGTTGATCGAGTTTATATTGAACCCACAAACTATTATCACTATGGTTGAGCAATTCATAGGTTTTCCATTCCAGATCGGTGAAGTCGAGTAAACGTTGCTCTAGCTTGATGTGTTGATAGGTTTCAATAAGTTTATGACCCGCCATATACCACGCTGACGAGAGTTTCAGGTTATGGTGTTTTGCTAACAGCTCATTGAAAGAGACAAAATACCTGGATAATGCCGAAAAAAGTAATAGGAACTCTTGCTCACCATCTTCTCCCAATTTTTTCAGGCGAGCTTTATTTTCTTTCTGTACCCTGACATCACCTTTGCTGTCAAAAAAAAGTTTGTTCAAAGTTGCCAACGCTCTTTGAACCAGAAAAACATCATCACTTTTATCGGTAAATACTTTGGAAACAAGCACATCAACAATGCTATCCGCCAATTTTAGATTGGTTTTTGTATCATGGGTGGCGATCAGTTTGGCTAAACGTGTCAGTTCTTCTTCACGTTGTGAATTAAAAAAACTGTGATAAGGATTTTTCTCAGCATCAATTTCCAACTGGTTTTGTAACTGTTCGATGGCAAACGAAATGGGTTCTGATTGATGTTTGCTATATGCCCACCAATCACTGCGTTGATTAAGAAAACTATCTAGTGCTTGATGCGTGCTGTGCAAACTGCCGGTTAAATCATAAAGTTGTTCCAAAGCAATGCTGGTTTCATCTCCTGGCGATTTTGTCGCTTGGTCATAAAGCGCATCCCACGCACTTAATCGATAAGTTGCTTCATCATCCAGCAATTCAAAACCTGGGGGAACATTTGCCTCAAGTGGAAATTTTCGTAGAATCTCCTGACAAAAAGCGTGAAAGGTCGAGGTTTTTACCTGATATTCGCTTCTCAGCAGATTCTCATATAATCCCTGTGCTTTATTAATATCTGCACTCGTTGGGTTGATACCAATAGCCTCCAACTCTTTTTTGACGGCTAAGTCAGAACCGATAGCGAGGGAATAGAGGCGATCAAATAATCGGCTTTTCATTTCAGCAGCTGCTTTACGGGTAAACGTAATTGCTAATATGGAATCTGGCCGTACATCCTGCATGAGCAGGCGAAGCAAGCGTGTCACCAACAAATAGGTTTTACCGACACCCGCAGAGGCTTTCACAATTGCATTGTTTGCTGGATCAGCAGCTTGAATAGGATTTAAATCTGGCAATATAGTCTCGCTCAATACTTATTCAGTCGTAAGCTAGCATGATATAATGCTACCCATGCAGAAAAAAGAATTTAGTTTTATGTTACCCAACGAGTTAATCGCTAAATTTCCCACTGAACAACGAACATCCAGCCGTTTGTTATGTCTCAATAAAGAGAATGGTGAGATAGCTGATCGACATTTTCTTGATGTCATCGATTTGCTCAATCAAAATGATCTACTTGTGTTGAATAATACACGTGTAATCCCCGCTCGTTTATATGGAAAAAAAACCACCGGCGGTGCGGTAGAAGTTCTCATAGAACGAATACTGGATGAACAGCGGGTGCTCGCTTTTGTACGAGCCAGTAAATCGCCTAAGCCGGGAAATGTTATCCGTTTTGCTAAGAACATATCGGCAACGGTTGTTGATAAACAGGATGGTTTATTTGAACTGGAATTTATTGCCGGGTTGAATTTACTTGATACACTTGAGCAGTTGGGAGAAATGCCACTGCCTCCTTATATGGAGCGGGAAGTTCGAGATAGTGACAAGTCTCGATATCAAACCGTGTTTGCCGAACATCCAGGCGCAGTAGCGGCACCGACTGCTGGTTTGCATTTTGATGAAAATAGTTTGCAAACGATAAAACAGAAAGGGGTCGATACGGCGTACGTTACACTTCATGTTGGCGCCGGAACATTTCAGCCCATGCGTGTGGAAAATATTCTTGAACACAAAATGCACAATGAGAGAATTGATGTTCCGCAAGAGACGATCGATAAAATACTCGCTACCAAGGACCGCGGTGGACGAGTTGTCGCAGTAGGTACAACTGTTGTGCGTAGCCTTGAATCTATGATTCGTGAAACAGGATCGCTCCAAGCTTTTTCTGGTGAGACAGATATATTCATCTATCCAGGTTATGAGTTTAAAGTGGTAGATGTATTGATAACAAATTTTCATTTACCCGAGTCGACACTGATCATGTTAGTGTCGGCTTTTGCTGGGAAAGAGAATGTTCTTAAAGCGTATCAACATGCGATTGAAAATAAATATCGATTTTATAGTTACGGGGATGCAATGTTCATCAGTTAGCTTGAGTAATTGAGAAATAAGGCAAGAAGTATGAGATTAAAATTGGCTTTGTTTGTGCTGTTTCTAACCACACTATTTCCAGGTTTGGCGTTTTCGTTGCAAACTGTTCATGGTAAAAAAATAAAACCAATATCTCCCGTTCCTGTTACCCATCAAAAAATTGCCTCAAATATTGCGCAATATTTACAACAACAAAGCCAATCAACAACGCGAAAAAAAGCATCCGCTTCTCGAACCCAAGGGCAGAGCAGTACTCGAATTACTAAAAAAGCGCTGCATGAAAAAAATAGAACTGTTTCGTTTATTCGTGGCAAATTATCGTCAGGTCCAATTGGTGGTAGCTTGAGAGACGTGGTAGATCAAGGATGGGATCAACTACGACAAATTAAGCCACTTGCGATCGATAATGAAGACGGTAATTTTCTTTTTCAAAAATTAAAAGAAGATCGTTTGCGAAAAACACACGCCTGGTATCAGCAAGCACGAGATGGTATTCCGCTGTGGGGTAAACAAGTGGTTTTTCATATGGACGAGAAAAACCAGGTTTATCAACTGCAAGGCGATTATCTTGCAAAAACATCTGTGAATTCTTTAGAACCAGGCATTTTGCTTGAACAAGCGTTGGAATACGCAGGAGTTGCCGTCGATGAGAAAAACGCAAAATTAAATTCCGCAGAACTCAACTATTTTGACGATGATGGTGAAGAGCTTAGGCTTGCCTATAAGTTCGAATTAATACATGGATTGGATAAACGCTGGATTGTTTTTATCGATGCCTGGAATGGCTCTGTTTTACATAAAATCTATAATATTCACAGCGCTGGAAATGTAGTGGCTGCATCCGGAAAAAATTTCTCTGGCGAAACAGTTAATTTTAATAGCTGGTTTGAAAATGGCACGTACTATCTGATAGACCCGACAACACCTGTAGACGAGGGAAGTTACGCGCCGTTATCTCGTGGCCCTAACCCATCAGGTGACACATTTATCTACGATGCAAAAGAGAGTGACGGCAGTATTGTTGATTTTGTGAGTAACAGCAGTGCAAATAATGGATGGGATCGTATCGCGGTTAGCGCTTTGCAAAACACACATCGCGTCTATAATTATTTTCTCGATACGTTTTCTCGCAGAAGCATAGACGGCAATGATAAAAATCTGTTTGCGGCGGTTCATTTTGAAAAGTCCTATAATAATGCCTTCTGGAACGGTTCGTTTATGGTTTATGGGAATGGAGATGGCCGAATATTTACCCCTTTAGCGAATTGTCTTGATGTTGCCGCTCATGAAATGACGCATGGCGTTATTGAAAACACTGCAAACCTTATCTATCAAAATCAAAGTGGTGCGTTGAATGAATCATTTGCTGATGTATTCGCGATTTTTATGGACCGTGATGACTGGACAATAGGCGAAGATTGTACGGTGATCGCGCCAGGATATCTGAGAAGTTTTTCAAATCCAGAATCGGGATTAAATAAACAGCCACGAAAAATGAGCGATTATGTCAATTTGCCTAACACTATCGACGGTGATAATGGTGGTGTGCACATTAATAGCGGCATTCCCAATCATGCTGCATATCTATTTGTAAATCGGCTGATTGATTTAGGCTTTACAAAAAATGAAGCGTATGCACGAGCCGAGCAAATTTATTACCGTGCACTTGATGTTTATCTTCACGCTTCATCTCGATTTGTAGATGCACGCCGAGCGCTTATTTCAGCGGCTGAGGATCTGTATGGTGACGCCGAAATCAGAGCGCTAAATGATGTATGGGATGAAGTTGAAGTTTTCGACTTTGGTGAGGAGCCAGTTGCACAAACGCCTAGTAGTGTCAAAGAAGTTGCTGGTAACGATATTATGGTTTACCTCACACCTATTGGTGGTTCAATGGACTTGTATGTTCACATTTATGAGGATGTGACAGCAACAACGGTGGAAAATAATAATTATTTTGGCCCAATAAACTCACAGGGGTTTGGTATCCCAGTCTCTGTCGCTGAAACAAGACCAGCGGCAATAACAGATGAGTTAGGAACACTCTATTTCTTCGTAAGCCAGCAACTGAATCTCTATTCCTCCGAATTTAATGGCATGCAGTTTGTTGCTCGGCAATTAACAGACGATAATAATATCTGGAGCATCGCAATTTCACCCGATGGACGATATTTTGCCTATACCACCGCATTTCAGGAAGCTGTGATTAATATTGTCGATCTGGAAAATGGAACAGAAGAAAGTTATTCCATAGAGCCAACGAGTTATCAAGAGAGTGGTTCAAGCTCCACTAATACATTGCTTTACGCTGATTCGCTAAATTTTGATTTTTCCAGCAATAAAATCGTATTTGATGCATTGAACTGCATCTCAACACCGGGAGACTCTTGTTCAACTGGCGGAGGATATCAATATTGGTCGATAGGAATACTCGATGTTGCCTCCAGACGTGTTACCAACCCAATGCCTGATCAAAGTCCAGTGATAGATTTGGGTTATCCCACCTTTGCGACAAATAACAACTATATAATTGCAATGGATCACTCAGTTTATGATGACAGCGGCACAACTCCCTCGTTTCATTCAAAGGTAGTGAGTTTTAATTATGAAACTCAAGAGATGCATACATTAGTTGATTTAGGTGTGGCAAGTACCCAGTTTTTTGGCGTACCTTCATTCTGGGGGAATGATTCTTACATGACAACGCTGAGAAGTTCTGGCGGTAGTGCACTTGCACAAAAAATAGAGTTGACCGGCAACTGGGAACGCAAAGGATCAAGTGCAGTTAGCTTAAGTAGCCAGCCAATCAACTATCCTATTATGCATCGAGCTGCATATCGAAAACTAACAAGCTTATTGACACTAAGCACTGATGTTTTGAATTTTGGTAATTTGGATATCGGTGTCCGAAAAACATTAGCGCTCAGGCTTTTAAACAAAGGTGATTTCGATGTCGAATTAGTCAATATCTCCATTGAAGATGCAGAGTTCACTCATGATGCAGTGAACAGTCGCATCCCGGTGAATGGTTCGAAGACAATAAAAATTAATTTTGTAGGAAATAGTATTGCCGATTACAACAGCGTCATCCATATTCAAACCGATGGCAGTGGGAGTGCTTACAGCATTCCACTTTTCGCTAAAGTTGTTAGCAGCAGTAGTGGGCTGGATGATACTAGTGATCAAGAAAACTTATTGACACTAAGCACTGATGTTTTGAATTTTGGTAATTTGGGTGTCGGTGTCCAAAAAACATTAGAACTCGGACTTTCAAACAAAGGTGATTTCGATGTCGAATTAGTCAATATCTCCATTGAAGATGTTGAGTTCACTCATGATGCAGTGAACAGTCGCATCCCTGTGAATGGGTCGAAGACAATAAAAATTAATTTTGTAGGAAATAGTATTGCCGATTACAACAGTGTCATCCATATTCAAACCGATGGCAGAGTGAGTGCTTACAGCATTCCACTTTTCGCTAAAGTTGTTAGCAGCAGTAGTGGGCTGGATGATACTAGTGATCAAGAATTAACAAAAGATCAATCATTTGGTTGTAGTGCGGGGAGAGGCGGGACAGTTGATTGGATGCTTGTTTTGTTATTGATGTTAGCAGTGACTGGTTTAATACGTGATAAGTTGAATAAGCAGTAAATAGCTTACTCGTGCAATTCATTGAGTGAACAATGTATAAAACGGTGCGCGTCAAGCCCGTTACTACTGAATGCGCCTACTTTTTGTGGACTCTAAACTTGTACCCAAATAACTTTCCAGGATTATGGGTTAATCGTCAAACGATTTACTGAAAATAGGAAACCACTTGGGCGGTAATTATGGCTTTAGAGTAAACAGCAGACTCCATATACAACTATATTGAGAGTGGTAAGTTTTAGCGCATATCTTGAGTACAAGCGCATATTTCAATCCAAAGTAACCACCATCTCAGGTTTAGTCGCTTTTACAGTTTCAAACAGTTGCATAGATCTCGGCATTACTAGGCGAGAACAAACTGCTTGAACTTCGTCATAAATTTGCTGTGGTTTGTCGGTGTAGCGTTGTGAAAAGTGGAATGGGACCAGTCGGCCAACTTCGGTGGCCATCGCGATCTCGCCACAGGCGCGCGTGGTTAAATGACCAGTGCGCATCGCTTGCTCGGCATCGGCCTCAACGAAACGGGCTTCACAGAAAAAGGTGTGGGCATAGCGAGCCAGGGTGTGCAGGTGTTGTCGGTTGTTAGGAGTGTCAGCGAGATCGGTGGCATACACCAGCTTCTTGGCTGGTGTGATCAGCACCAGATCAGTCGCTAATGTTGCTACATCTGCTTTGCTGCCGTTTGGCAGTTGTACCAGTGCCTTGCTATTTTCGGCCAGCAGGTGTCGCTTTAATTCACTAAGCCACGGTCCTGGTTGCAAGCCACGCGCTCGCAAGCGGTCTTTGCGAATATTGATCTCCTTGTCCGGTTCAAAGGCATAGGCAAGTACCGGTGTATGGTGATCTAACAATTGCGCTCGTATGCGGAAGCCCGGTTCTTGCAACACTACTCCCTCGTCTAGTTCGATTTTCTTGAGAAATTCTTGCCCTGTGTACCCAGCTTGTAAGCGAAACCAATGCAGACGGTTAGTATGCAACTCAGCGACTTCGAAGCAGGGGCCACGTTCTGCCACGCGATCCCAAAGAATTCCTTGCAGGAAACCTTCAATGTGTCGGGCCAGCCCCGGGGGGCCATATAATCTGCAGGCCGGGAACTTACCGATACGCGAGCGCAGCAACCATGGGAAACCACCGATATGGTCCATGTGCGCGTGGCTAATGAAGACGTCCGTTACCTGATGGGCAATGCGTGCCGGCAGGCGTGTACCATCACCCAAATCAAACAGCAGGCTGCGGCGCTGATGGCGCAGACGTAGATGTAGCAGAGGATCGCCGAAGACACCATTAACCAGGCTAACATCGGCCGATCCGACCCGACCAACGACACGTGGTCCACCACTCTCTTGCAGCGGCACCGTCATGTCGGGGGGTGGCAGGTATTCAAGTCGCTCCGTTACAAATGGTGTTGCGGTTTCGATCAGACCATCCATTGAGCGTTGTGCGTCACGCACCAATAAAGTGTCAATCACCAGCGGCTCAGCAGGTGATCTGATGATTAATTGTGGGGCTTCAAGTCGCACCACTTCGGCTATGATCTCGGTCTGGTTGCGTTTCAATAACGCAACCTGCCGACCCACCCAGGCATTCGCTTCGCCAAGCGGTGGTGGCGTACCTATAATGTTCAGCTTATCCAGATCGAGAGTATGTTCTATACCGTTACTAATATAGTCATTCCAACGGTCAGTACGCCGGCGGGCGCGGGTGCGTTTGCCCGGTCGCCTTGCTTCCGCTGAAGCGTGGACAACAAACACCTCGCTTGCTATGGCACGCAATTCATCATGCAGAGGTGGTGAACGTTCTGCAGCAGTGAGGGCTAATACTGCATCAGCATCAGTTGCCTCTATCAAACCCTGTAACAACTCGCGGCCTGCAACACCCCGAACTACGCCAGGGCCATCGATCAACAGCACGCCTTGAATTAATGGCTGTGCCAGACGCCGTACTGCTGTCACCAAAGGCAAACGGAAACGCCCTGCATCGAGACTGCACAAGGCTTCAAAAGACGAAACCTGCCAGCTATCCGCCTGCCATCGCCCGAGCGAGACGGCACCTGGAAGACCAAACGCAGGCGAGCCGGGATCGGCGCAGATGCAGAAACACTTTCGACCTGCCGCAACAAGGAAGCGCGCCAACTGCGCAGCCAGCGTTGATTTACCTACACCCGGTGGACCATACAACAACAGCCGCCGATTATGCTTTAATACGACATTGGTAATATCTGCGGCGTTACAGGTTAAAACGGGCAATGCGTGCTTGATTGTCTAATCTCGATCAGGTTTCCTATATTGTTTCAGCGGATCGCTCCAGTCCTTGCGTGGAGTGTCTGTTATCTCGGTACCAAAATCGTCTACTTCACCGATGTCCATGGCTCCAGACCAGTTCTCAGGCGCTTCACCAACCTTGATGTTCATATCGTACCAGTTGCTTAGACTAATCTCTTCCAACTCTCCATCAAAATGCTGGATTTCAACAATACCATCATCTTCATCGATAGCAACCACATAGAATCTTTGGCCCTTATCCAGATGGTAATACCAATTATCAACGATAGGATCAGCTTCTGTTGGCATGGTTTGTATCCTCCATGGTTAAAATGATATGAATATATATAATTATGGACCAAGAATCATAAAAGGAAATAATAATTTATCCTAAGTTCGAGGAGGCCTTCTACTGCAACAGTGAGTTAGCGCGAATATTCCGTGATCGAATTAAAGAATCAGAATCCGTTAGATTAAAAATCCATTGGGTGCAAGACTTGTTACCAGCATCATTTCGTTGATGTCGCGGTGCTCGGTCCAGGTGCCGGCGCGTTGATGATTGGGATCAAGCCAGAATGATTCGATCTCATCGCGCATGGGCGCAAACTGCTTGAGCGCTTGGAGTCGTATGCGCACCTCAGCGTTTGCGAAGGAATGTTTCGCTGTACTGTCAGCTGCCTGCCACATGCGTTCAGCGGCGTGCAAGCCGATCACCAGGCCGAATTCCCGAAATGCAAGCCGGTGCTCAGCCGGTAGTCGTAGGTCACTGCTATGTGCGTAATACTGCAGACCCACGAGCGAAGCTGAGAGCAGGGTCTCTAAGAGATGTGTGTCCGACACTGTCCCCTGCCGCAATAGCCAATCCAAGCGGTAGGCATCAATCAGCAGTCCGCCAATGCCCAACGGGTCAGCGGTTACCCACTCACCCTCTTCAGTCATTGCGGCGAATTGGCTTATCTCGTTTGTAAGGTTTGGTCCACCGACCGATTCAGGTAGCTTGCTTGCGGTTGAAAGGAGTTGGACGTAAGTAATATAGCCGTCAAGCGGATCGTGCTGTCCCATGGAAGGTACGAGTGTGCGTGTAAGGTCGATGTTCATCTTCCAGTGCATGCGGCGTGGGCGTCCGGTGATGGTCGCGTAGGTGAAGGCATTGAACGAGGTCTCGGCCAGCTCCCGTGCCCATACGTTGAAGTGCGGTTGTCTCGTTGCACGCGTTATCTGATCTAGGGCATGCATCCACTTGGTCAGGTAATGGAAGTACTGGCCATCGCGATCCCACTCCAGCTGCTCGTCGAAGGATTCATCCGGATCACGCTCGGGCAGCTTTTTGCCAATCCGAAGCCCACCTCGGGTCGGATGGAGTTCGCCCTCATGTTCACTCAAACCGCTGATCCACCCGGAGCGCTGATCGTCAACTCGATGTTGGCCCAGCGTGTGATGGACCTGATCGACCAATTGCAAGGCAAGTTCTGTATAACGTTCTTCTCCGGTTACATGCGCAAGGCCAAGAAAGTTGCACACTGCAAAGGCGTCCGTCCAAAGGTAGCGCTGCGGTGAACGCTCGGAGGTAAGCCCTGTGCGCTCCGCAAAGTTCTCCATGAACACAATAGCCTCTTCCGTTCTTGGCTCCAGCATGTTTCTGCTCTCCATTTGCGCATTCACAATCAAACTAATTTATTAAGCGTAGCAGATTTCATACAGCTACAATTACATTCATATTGGCGAAGAACAAGCGAGAAAATTTAACGACATGAATTACCCAGGTTAAAATATTAGACACCAGTGACAACATGAACCTTCTACTCGAAATCAAAAGCCTATATCTGACAATTGGTGACAAGAAGATCTTGCACGGGCTTGATCTTAAGGTCTGCTCTCAAGAGATACACGCCCTGATAGGCACAAATGGAACGGGTAAGACCGCACTCGCTCGCACTATCATGGGCTGTGAGGGCTATACTCCCAAGCGGGGTGATATTTTTTTTCGTGGTCAATTGATTAATGAATTAGCCATCCACGAGCGTGCGCGTCTCGGTATCACCATGGCGTGGCAAGAACCGGCCCGTTTTGAAGGGCTATCGGTAAGAGATTACTTGCGTTTGAGTAGCCATAAAACTAATGCCGCTTCTTACCTGGAATGGGTGGGTTTGTCACCAACGGATTACTTAAACAGGATGGTGGATAAAACACTTAGCGGCGGTGAGCGTAAACGTATCGAACTCGCCTCGGTGCTTGCTCTCCGACCGTTACTGGCCATCTTGGATGAGCCCGCTTCCGGTATCGACTTACTGTCTGTCGACGAAATTGTGAAAGTTATACGAGACTTTAAGGACCAAGGGGCTGCTGTTTTGTTAATCAGTCACCGCGAGGAGATAGCACGCGTTGCTGATCGAGCCTCTCAATTATGCGCGGGGAAGATTGTATTTTCCGGCGATCCAGATGCCGTTGCACAACATTATCGATCACGTCAGTGCAACGTATGTGATGGTATGGTTTGCCCAGATGAGTAATCCAAATGAATAAAATAAGCGAATTAATGCACACCTTAGATGCGATAGGCGGTGAAAGCGCACTATTGCTCAACCCTGAAACGGCGCACATCGTGGCCGATGCGCACCGTTTACTGAGCAGTCAGGAGATAACTGGTGTTGAAGTACAGGCTGAGGAGACGCCGGAAGCGATCATCGTTCACATCGTAGTAACTAAAGGCGCTAGGGTGGAAAATCCCATCCATCTTTGTTTCGGCATGCTCGAGCCAACGGGTACTCAACGCATTAAATTAGACATCATTGTGGAAGATGAAGCCAATGCCACATTTCTCGCCCACTGTTTGTTTGCTAACGCGCAGTCCGCTCAACATCTCATGGACGCGGAGATTAAAATTGGCGCCGATGCTGAAATGCGCATGATAGAAAGTCATTATCATGGCCCCTTCGGTGGCATTGAGGTCGTGCCAAAAGCTGTTGTTGATATTGGACCAAATAGTCGCTTTTTCTCTGACTTTTCTCTCACCATGGGGCGCGTGGGAAGACTCGACATCGATTATCGCGTTACAGTCGATACGCATGGAGTGGCTGAGTTGACGAGTCGCGTATTCGGCCATGTTAACGATTACATCAAGATTCGAGAGGAAGTCGACCTCATCGGCGAGTCTGCGCGCAGTCTGGTAAAAACACGCGTCGCCATCGAAGACCAAGCCATTGCAGAAGTAACTGGTATCACTAATGGCGCGGCCAAAGGTGCTCGTGGGCACTTGGACTGTATGGAGATTGTTAAAGATGAAGCCATTGGTCAATCCATACCGATTGTGAAAGTGACTCATCCGCTCGCTAAGGTGACCCACGAGGCAGCCATCGGCACAGTTGATAAAGAACAGTTGGAGACACTGATGGCCCATGGCTTGAGCCCGGAACAGGCGGTGGATATCATAGTCAGTGGCCTATTGCGCTGAGCACGTTGCCGAGCAGGCTGTCTATTCTCGGACAGCCTCGTAGTCAATGGGCTGAAGCCACATCTTCAGTTTCACGAGCTCTGAGCCCCGTCGTTTCGAGGTGAGGCAACTTATGGAGTATTTGCTTGAAATCGCCCCATTCAGTGGCGGGCCAAACCTCAGTATCAGCGCGGCCGAAGGTGCGGATTAAGGTAGACACCTTGGTCGCTGTCTCCAAATCCGGTGCCTCGAAGATATCAAGATAATCATGGGGACCAAGCAAAGCGTAATTATAAATCCACTTTACCTGAGGACACTCCCTACGGATATGCCCCATCACCTGTTCTTCCAGTACTTTTAATCCTTGTGGGGAACGCAGTTCTTCGTGCGCAACGCGGGTTAACATAACAAATGTCGCCATGATGGATATCTCCCTTTTATGTAATTCCAGCCAGTGTTACTGATCAACCTTGACAATATTTATTACGAAGTATAGTTGCTGTATGCGGTATTGCTAGAAAACAGGATTAGTTCTTTAGGTACCTCTAATCGGATCAGACATTGGCCTCCTGCTCCAGCCCGCTTATCTTTACACAATCCTTGTGCAGAAAGCAGCAACCGGCTTGCCTGCCTCCAGGAAAAAACGGACCATTGCGACCACCTGCACCTCCTTTTGCAGCTTGGCCGGTGCCTTGCCACCTGGCAATAGCAGCAGAATGTAATCCTCCGACTGCACCTCATTCAGCCCCATAGCCACGATCTTGAAGCCGTGCTTGCCGGTGATCACTCCCGGGCAGGCGCAGTCACATCCACCGTTACGCCTCGCGTCTGTAGCTGGCGCAGCGGCTCTCTGAGTTCACTATCCTCAAACCGGTCGGCGCTGAGAATCAGAGCACGCATATTATTCACGCCGCCGTTTGCTCAGTTGCTTGCGTTGACGAATGAGCCCGGCCTCGATACGGCAGAAAGTAAGCGTTTTGGGCTTGATGCTTTCCAGGTCGATGCCGTGTTCAGCTGCCAGTTCACGCACCACTGGCAATGGCATCGGGTTGGCCTTGTGCCAGAATGGCCGCAGCTCACGCAGGAAAATGTTCACCGACACAGGGCCGACGCCATAGAACGCCAGCAGGCGCTGTTCCAGATCCCTGGCGTCAGTCGCCACCTCATGCAACTGTTTCAGACTGCCATTGTAATCACTCAGCAATTGCTCACAGTCGCGCAGAATCTGGGTTGACTTGCGCCCGTCGTAACGCACGTAACCACCCTCGCGCATAATGGGGTAGACCAGATAGTCCCAGCCTGTCTGTAGGATCTTGCCTGGTGTGAGCAGACTGTGCTCAGCAAAAGTCTGGTAAGTATGTTTGGCGATGGTTTCGGAAATGCGGCCACCAAAAAGCACGCTGGCGAGAAACCACTTGAAATACTCCCGGTCATCATCGCTTGCTAGCGCGATGCCCAGCTCCTCTGAATAGAGAGGACTCTTTTTGAGTTCTGTAAGGCTAGTCTCCATAAACTAATCATAGTGAAAGTTTGCAATAATGGAACGTAACGGCTAAACCATAGGCATCAATAACAGCTAAACAGGAGAAGCAGCCATGCCCAACATCTTAATCACTGGCAGCAATCGCGGCCTAGGACTGGAGTGGACACGCCAATATGTGAGATTAGGTTGGCAAGTCTATGCAACTTGTCGTTTTCCCGATGAGGCTGAAGAGCTGCAGCAACTCAAACACGATTACCAGAACATCGACATTCACCGCCTTGATGTGACGAGCCGAGACGAGATTAGTGTAGTGGCAGAGACGCTGCAAGATCAGCCCATTGACATTCTGCTAAACAATGCCGGTGTTTACCTGGAAAAATTTAAACATAACACCTTGGGGCATATCGACTACACTGCATGGGAGGAAACATTTAGCGTTAATTCTCTTGGGGCGGTACGTGTCACTGAGGCCTTCTCCGACCATGTGGCGCACAGCGAAAAACGCCTAGTGGTAGTCATCACCAGCCACATGGGAAGCATTGCCGAAATCGATTATCCAGGCAGCTATGCCTATCGTTCCAGCAAGGCAGCCTTAAACGCGGCAATGAAGGGGATCTCGTTGGAGCTTCAACAGCGCAGTTTAGGCGTTTTGCTGCTACACCCTGGCTGGGTAAAAACCCGCATGGGCGGACCAGATGCACCGCTTGGTACAACAGAAAGTGTGAATGGTATGCGCGCTGTCATCGAGAGTTTTGATCTCCACAAATCGGGGAATTTCTATCGCTTTGATGGATGCGTGATCCCTTGGTAACGCGACAAACGGCGACAGCGATTACACTATTGACGTACTGGCTCAGTTAAAGGTCAAGCAATCCTTTCAACGATAAGAAGGACGGTCAATGCGAAACTGGAACGTTATTATCAAGCTACATGAACACCACTTTGCCCAGGTCTGTAAATTTCTCGAGGCCTTTGGTCAAGTCGCCAAAACCGACTTTTTAATGTGTTGATGATGCAGGTAAACGATATTAGGCAATATTTACGTCATTTTAGGGTAAACTTAAAGATAATAAATAAAAGCATAACCTTACTATAAGCGAAACCTGGTCTTGATGCCATGAACACCCAAAATCAACCTCCCAAACAACCGATATCATGGATAACGTTAGCCATGGTGCTGGGAATCATTTTCTCCTATATGTTGTTCCGGGCCGAACCTACCGAACCCATCTATGAAGTTCCCTATAGCGAGTTCAAGGCCCTGGTCAGAGAACAGAAAGTGCTAGAAGTGATACTGCGCGGTGAGAATGTTGAGGGGCAGTTGTTTGTGCCAGAGGTTATCGGGCCGCAAGGCGAGCAGGCAACACGATTTCAGAGCCGTATTCCCGCATTTGGCGATTCAACACTGTTGCCCGAGCTGGAGGAGGCGGGTGTTGCGGTGACGGTTTCCCCTCCGCATGAAGAAGGGGTTTTTATACAGTTGCTCTTGGCCACTCTGCCGTGGCTAATCTTTTTTGGTATTTTTCTTTGGCTCATGTCGCGTGCGGCACGCACCATGGGGAGCTTTGGCGGCCCCAAGGAACTCAGCGGTTTTCTCAAGCCCCCAAGCAAAGAGGCTGAGGTGCCAGAGGTGACCTTTGCCGATGTCGCTGGCCAGGAAAATGCCAAGCGAGAGATTATTGAGCTTGTTGAATACTTAAAAAACCCGGCGAAATTTCTCAAGCTTGGCGCAGAGATACCTCGCGGTGTATTGTTGATGGGAGCACCTGGCACGGGCAAGACATTGCTGGCCAAGGCCCTGGCCGGCGAGGCCGGCGTGCCGTTTTTTTCTATTTCTGGCTCAGAGTTTATCGAAGTTTTTGTCGGTGTCGGCGCCTCTCGTGCACGTAACCTTTTCGAGGCGGCCAAAAAGAATGCCCCCAGTATTGTCTTCATCGATGAGCTGGACAGCGTCGGCCGCACCCGCGGCACCGGGCTGGGTGGCGGTCACGACGAACGTGAGCAGACCCTCAACCAGATCCTGGCAGAGATGGATGGCTTCAGCGGACGTGAAGCGGTGCTGGTGCTGGCCGCGACCAATCGCCCCGATGTACTCGACCCGGCCCTGTTGCGACCGGGTCGTTTTGATCGTCATGTGATGCTGGACTTACCTGATCTTAAAGATCGTGTTGAAATATTAAAAGTGCACTCACGCAAGACGCCACTGGCGGCAGATATCGACATGGACAAGATCGCTCGTGGCACGCCGGGTTTTTCCGGCGCCGACCTCAAAAATCTGGTCAATGAGGCTGCCATAATGGCGGCTCGCAAGGATGAACAACAGCTCACTATGTCAGACTTTGATGAGGCACGCGACAAAGTACTGATGGGTACAGAGCGCACTCTGGCGATCGAACCCGATGAACACCATCGCCTGGCTGTACATGAAGCCGGCCATACTCTGGTGGCTTATTTTGCCCCTAATGCCGATGCGCTCTACAAGGTAACTATTGTCCCGCGCGGTCACGCCTTAGGGGGCACCCAGCAGCTGCCAGAACACGAACGCCACACCATGCCCGAAGAGTATCTGCAGGACCGTCTCGCCGTGATCTTTGGCGGCCGCGCCGCTGAAAAAGAGCTGCTCGGTACCTTAAGTTCCGGCGCTGATGATGACATTCATCAAGCCACCGCCATGGCGCGGGCTATGGTTTCCCGTTGGGGTATGTCTGAAGAGGTGGGGCCAGTTGATTTGCGAGAGAGTGAGGAGCATCCTTTTCTGGGTCGCGAGATGGCCCAGCCACGTCATTACAGCGAACATTCGGCCGAGGCAGTGGATGATGCGGTAAGAGATTTATTGCTTAAGGCCGAGCAACGCGCCAGTCACATCATCAAACAGCATCGAGAAAAGTTGGATAAATTGATTGAGTTGCTTGAAAAAAAGGAGACGCTTTATCGGGAACAGATTGAAGCGTGCTTGGGTGATAAAATTTAGCTAGCGCTTCGTGTCAAGGTGCAGCTGCACTCTACGCACTTTAAAAGTCCAACACCGTTGATCAAACTTATGATGAACATTTATTTTCGATGCGCCTAGGATATATGCGGGTTAAATAGTATCCATACATTACCGTTTGTCCATGTCTTGAACTTAAGCCAATTTAAAATAATCTTATTGGTACTGCGCAAACTTTTTTAAAAGCCTAAACAGTCTTCTGTCCATTAACAGGGGATGTGACCCATGAAACGATTTTTTTGCTTTTTTGTTATCGTTATCCTGTTCGGTACTACGTTCTCTGCGTGTGTTGTATTTCCGGTTAAACCTTGGGAGCGGGACTTACTGGCAGAAAAACAAATGCAACTGACTCCGGACTCGGTTGAAGCCAATCTGGAAGAGCATACTTATTTTAGTAAAGAAGCTGCCAGTGGTGGCAAAGGTGTGGGTGGAGGGGGTTGTGGATGCAATTAAAAAACAAACCATCTATCCGTCAAGCGCTGGCCACAGCAAGTTGTGCTTTATTGGCGACTCAACCACTTATTGCAGCAGAATCTGGCGACTGGGTAATTAATCTCGGTACCTTGTTTTATGACGAAAAAGATCGGGTATCTATCGTCGAACCCATAGCCATTGTAACTTACAATTATGACGATGAAGATTATGTAAGCCTGCGTTTGGTTAATGATACGATGACAGGCGCGTCGCACAATGGTGCATCTATTTCGAGCCAGAGCCAGACAATCCCAACACATACCACAACTTCTGCATCCGGGTCTGCCGGACCAGGCACGGACACTGTCGTTTCTCCCTTTGCAATCCCATTAAGCGATTTCTCTGATCAGAGAAACGCTGTTGGCATCGATTGGCAAAAAGCTCACTCGCGTACCTTTCGTACGATTATCGGCGGCAATGCCTCGGTTGAAAACGATTACAATTCCTTTGGTAGTAGCGTCACATTTCAACGCGATACCGATGATAAGCTAACGACGTTTACGCTTGGTCTGGCATTGTCAATAGATGCGGTCAAGCCTGGCGGCGGCACACCGAAGCCTCTAGCAGTGTTGTCAAGCAGTGATGTGAATAGTAGAGATGATGACGACGATGACGATGAGGAAGATGATCACGATGATGAAGATGCTGCAGATGCTGCAGAACATAAACTATTGACGGATGTATTGGTGGGCATCACTCAGGTTGTTAGCCGTAACGTGCTCACCCAATTAAATTACAGTATTGGTCAATCCAGAGGTTATCTTACAGATCCTTACAAAATTATCAGCCGGGTGGATCCTACATCCGGTGTAACTGTGGATTATCTCACTGAAAAACGCCCCGACAACCGATTGCGTCAGGCATTCTATTGGAAAGCCGCAATTCATTTACCGAAGGATGTTGTGCACCTGAGTTATCGTTATTACTGGGATGATTGGTCTATTACTGCACATACTGCAGAGATTAAATATTATTTCAACATGGGTGATCATTTTTATCTCATGCCAAGCTTTCGATATTATAAACAGTCCGGTGCCAAGTTTTTTAAATATAGCCTGCTGAACGATCAATCACTTCCGGATTATGCAAGTGCAGATTTGCGGCTTGCTCCCCTGCAATCAACCACACGTGGATTAAAAATAGGGTATAACTTCGGTCGTAATACGGAAGTGAGTTTCAGGGCTGAATATATGCAGCAATGGGGAGAAAAAAATCCATCTGAAGCTGTTGGTCTACAACGTCAACTGGATCTTTTCCCCAATCTTGAAGTAACCATGTATACCGTTGAGATATCCATGGATTTTTAAGGAACCTCGGAATAAGTCATCTAACGAGCGATAGCCGCGTTGAAAACAATCTCAAAATGCTCATTTACTTCATGTAAACTCCGCTTTTTCGATTGTTTTCGCCTTGCTCTCATCTCGTTATCTAACTTACTCCGAGGTTCCTTAATTTTATTAACTCAAGTTTCGGAGTTAGTAACAATGAAAAACGGGTTCATAATTTAATACAAACCGAACGTCAATCATTTGCCCACCACATTTTAAAAATCAAAGGCAATACCAATCCGAGGCGTAAAGAAGCGTGTATCGTTTCCACTGGTAAATACGTGGTGATAGTCTACACCAAGCTCCCAACGCAACATCGGGTTTGCAATATAATCGTAACCCGCGCTTAGATTCAGACCGGCGGAGGTCGAACTGCTTTCCGGTTCGTAGATACCGGCACCGCCACTGACCCACGGCCTCCAGGGTGAAGTTGCAGCTTGATATTTAAGATTGCCGGATAGGTTAAATAAATAGGTGTCGCTGACACCAGAGCCATCAAAGTGGTGGTACCCTAACAGTCCGACTACTGAGTAGTTGACGTTCAATCGATACTCCAGATCGAGCAACAAACTATAACCCGGATCATAATTGTTGCTGAATGAACCAGTGGGAATCGCCGCTCCAAGATGAGCGCTGACAGACCAGATTCCTGCTGCGGCAGGTATCTCGGACAGCGCGTCGTCAAAAACAGTACTGCCTTGCACTGTGATTGTGATGTTAGGATCAACGCCTGCTGCCAACCTCAAATCACGGCTATAGCTTCCATCAAGTTTGTCTTTCAGTGCACCCTGGAACGATCCAGCAGAGGTCGTGATGTCAATTACCTGATGATAACCGGGGCCCAAATAATTCCCATATTGGTCGCGGGGCGTAACTGAAATCGACACCACACGTCCGTCGGGGCCTTCTTCGAGAACGGTAAGATTAACAGAGGTTTCATCAACATCAGCGCCCTGAATACGCACCTGGGTTTCGACCCGTCGGCTACGACTGAAGTCGCCATTAAAGCGGCTATGCCCCGCAACATCGAATTCAAACGCGTAGGTTCCGGGGTATTCGGTATTGGTATAGAGAGCACTGTAGATGCCATCATTGGGGGTTGCGTCGCCGTGTTCCGGCAATCCATCATCATAAAGTTGTAAGCTTTCAGTTTGTGGCTGCAACAGCTTCCTTAAATTTTGATCCT